>ENA-ORXM01003049-ORXM01003049.1-marine-metagenome-genome-assembly--contig:-NODE-3049-length-17612-cov-3.917479_pt1 | contig 17612 bp, 17 predicted proteins | sample MGYA00237867_ERZ511480 | MGnify/ENA primary metagenome ERZ511480 (study PRJEB26309, sample SAMN06266103) | marine metagenome | isolation source: Algal blade | place: United Kingdom:Sidmouth, United...
TAAAAGAACCTCTTTTAAGACTAAACTTTTTAGTTTTTTTGGAATTTTTGTAGAAAGCAGGAAAAAACCTTTGGGGTCTAGAGCGTACCCTACAAACCGCCCGGTCGGTTATGCCTTTCGAATTCATCTACATTTCATAAATACCGGTTTTTTATGTCATCAACATATCCGTTCATCGATAAACTCCCATCACAATGTCGTTATGTACCGCTTTAAAACTGACTGCCTAGTCTGTTTTAAGTTAATACGAATGGGTATCGTAATCTTCTTGAATCTTAAATTGATTGACCGCTCAATAGTAATATCTTTGCCTTTTTATATGTGCAAAACGTCATTATGGACCCATATGCCGCCCTACGTTTTAGAGAATTCAATATCTTTTTGTTGGTCCGTTTTGCGATGGTCTTCGCTTGGTCGATGCAGTTTATCGTTATCGAATGGCAGGTATATTCGATGACCAAAGACCCTTTATCGTTAGGGATTATCGGTTTGATGGAAGTTATTCCGGCAGTTTCCACGGCACTTTTTGCGGGCCATGTGGTCGATCAAAAAGAAAAACGGAACCTTTTGGTCAAATGCATCCTTGGGTTTTCAGTTATCAGTTTTGGCCTTTTTGTGTTAAGTCTGCCTTCCGTTTTAGAACAGACCGCAACTACAACTATACTCTACTCCATTTATTTCTTGGTCTTTTTAGGTGGAATTGTTAGAGCCTTTTTAGGCCCGACAATATTTTCCTTGATTGCACAGATTGTCCCGAAGAGAATATACCCGAATGCCGCCACATGGAGCAGTACTACTTTTCAGTTGGCTGCCGTACTCGGCCCCGCTTTGGCGGGGTTTTCCATCAGCTGGATTGGGGTTCATTGGTCAATGTGCGTTATTTTCGGGTTTTCTGTCTTGGCTTTGCTTTTTCTTATGCAGATATCGCGCAAACCTATCTTGAATCCAAAAATCGGGGAACCTTTACTTCAAAGTTTGCAAGAAGGACTGCGTTTTGTATTCGGAACAAAGGCAATTTTAGGGGCTTTAACCTTGGATATGATTGCCGTGCTGTTTGGAGGGGCGGTTGCACTTTTACCAATTTATGCTCAAGATATATTACATGTCGGCGCGGAAGGCTTTGGGGTTTTGAGGGCCGCCCCAGCCGTTGGCGCGGCTATTACGATGTTGGGTTCTACACGATTTCCATTGCACAAAAATGCAGGAAAAAAATTATTGTTCGCCGTATTCGGTTTCGGTATCTGTATGATTGTCTTCGGCCTTTCCACCTATTTCTGGCTGTCGGTCATCGCCTTGTTTTTGAGCGGTGCGGTAGACGGGGTATCGATGATTATTCGCCAGACCATTCTACAATTGAAAACCCCGGATAACATGCGCGGTCGAGTAGCTTCCGTGAACTCGATGTTCGTGGGTTCATCTAATGAGCTAGGTGCTTTCGAAAGCGGGGTGACCGCTAAATTGATGGGTACGGTGACCGCAGTAGTTTTTGGCGGCGCAATGACCTTGATAACTGTATGCATTACGGCTTTTGTATCCCCCACTTTTAGAAAGTTGGATCTGCAGAGGGACGTCGACGAGCATGAGGCCGATGAGACCTAACAGGTTTCACTACATATTTCCCATGAATCATTTAAAACGAAGAATTTTACGAGTTTTTAAACAGGCCGAAAAAAACCTGTTAGGTCTTACCGATTACGAATCAAACCTACAAGGAGGCCTCCTTAGTCGGCAACACCTTGCAGGAAACCCATCTATCCCTCAAACTTCTCCAATGAAAGTTTTTCGCCATCGAAAACTGCGTAGGTATAGTAGTAGATCCAATCGCCAAGATTGGTGTATTTTGATTTACCGTTAAGGTCAATTTCCAAAGGTAAATGTCGATGGCCAAAAATGAAATGGTCGTAGTGTTGGCTTTCTAGCTTTCGTTTGGCATATTGTACCAGCCATTCATTGTCCTCTCCCAAGAATTTGGCATCTGCGTCGCCAGAAATCAGTTTGTTCTTCACCGAAAAATACTGCGCCAAGCGAACCCCGATATCAGGGTGTAACCAGCGAAAAAGCCACTTTCCCAACGGATTGGTAAAAACTTTTTTCATGCGCTTATAACCATTATCATGAGGACCCAGCCCATCACCATGCGCAAGAAAAAATGAAATACCGTTCAGTATATACTGTTGGGGTTCATAAAAAACAGGAATATTAAGTTCGTCTTCAAAATAGCCGTGCATCCAAAGATCATGGTTACCTACGAAATAGTAAATTGCTATTCCCGAATCGGATATTTCGGCCAGTTTTCCGAATGTTCTAGTAAAGCCTTTAGGAATAACGGTCTTGTATTCAAACCAAAAATCGAAAAGGTCGCCCAACAAAAAAATAGCTGCGGCATCGGTCTTGATCTCATCTAACCAGGCAACGAATTTTTTTTCCCTAGGAAAACTTTCCTCCGCAGTAGGTGCCCCTAAATGGTTGTCACTGGCGAAGTAGACTTTTTTGCCCTGAGGAATTTGTATCGTGGTCATTTGAGCGTAAATATAGGAAAAGCCCTTTACCCCCCAAAAGATATACATTCATCGCGCGTTACTAATCATTCAATAGTTACCGTACATAAAAACCGCATGAAAATCAAATTTTCATGCGGTTTTCGTATTACTTTTTTCGGGTGATCAAATCGCCGCTGCACCCGCCTCTGCAACCGCGTGATCGTTTTCTACGGAACTTCCGCTTACGCCAACGGCACCGATTACTTCGCCAGAACTATTTTTTAATGGTACGCCCCCAGGGAAGGTAATTAAACCACCATTGGAATGTTCGATATTAAACAAGCTTTCTCCAGGTTGTGAAAGTTGGCCTATATCACCAGTGTTCATATCGAAAAAGCGTGCTGTTTTGGCCTTTTTCAAGGAGATGTCGGCCGATCCCAGCCACGCTCCGTCCATACGTGCAAAAGCCAAAAGGTTGGCCCCGGCATCGACAACTGAGATATTCATTTTCGTATTCAGTGCTATTGATTTCTTCTTTGCTACCGCAATAATTTTTTCGGCCTGTTCTAAAGTAATATTCATAAATTTCTTTTTTAAAGTTTGAGATGAACTTAAACTTATCTTTTGATTATACGTAGTTTAAAAGATGAAATTTTTGTTAAAAACCCTAGTAATTGTCAAGAGATATTATTACATGTCAATGGATTCAATTTTCGGAAGCGAACCATTCCGCGAACGAGGTATCCGTTTCTTGAAGTTTTAAGGAATGTAACCGTATGTTTTCAGGAAGTCGTGCCTTTATTTTTGCGGCAAAATCGATAACCATATTTTCACTCGTGGGCTGGTAGTCGGCCAAAATTACATTATGGCCCCTATCCATTAACTCTTTTGCCAATTCTACGTGGGGCGTATTTTTATTGAACACCGTGGCGTGATCGAATTGGTCTACAATTTCTTCTTTGACGATTTTTTTAAGATCTCCAAAATCGATGACCATACCGAGTTTTACATGCGCAGTATCGGTAATCGGCTGGCCAAATACGGTGACGGAAAGTTTATAGCTATGCCCATGTACGTTCCTGCATTTACCGTCATAGCCGTACAGGGCATGGCCCGTCTCGAAATTAAACTGTTTGGTGATTCTGATGTTGCCCATGGTATACTGTTAAAAGGCAAAGGTAGGGATTCTTTAAAATGGAATTATGAATATACAGATTTGAATCAACTGTATTATTCGGTTCGCACCACTGGTTGTGTCCAAGCCATTTCATATAAAATATCCTCTACGGGGTTATCCTGTAATTTAGAGGAAGTTACTTTACAGCGTGCAAAGAGTATATCTTCGGTTAATTGCAATTGCGCTTTGCTATCATTTACTACCAGTAATTCTTCGGTTTCGGTTTGTCCTTTTTTACATCCGATAAAAGCTATTTCGTAATCCACACCATTTTCCGGTTCGATTTCAACCGATAGTAGATTCCGATTGTATTCCAGATTTTTTAGCGCGACACCCGTGCTCGAATAAAAATTTCCAGATTCCAGCGAAGTTATTAGAGCTGAAGCTGATAGTGTATCTGCCTGTACCACGACCCAGCCTCTTCCGGCGTTGCTCCATGTGTTTCCTTTATTATGATAATTGTGAGAATCATCGGTGGCAAGGCCATACATCAGCGGCTTTTTCTTTTCGATGTATGAAATATTGATAAGATCCCACATTTCTTCGGTGGAGATATGTGTAGAATCCCCCATATTGCGAACCATATGATGCCCGTTATATACTTCGAAAAAACGTTCCCCATTTAAAGAAATCATATCATCGAGGCTTATGCTGTAAAAAAAGTTAGGGTGATTGATATGCGGTATCATAGGAATACCGGTTTCCTCACGTTGCTCGATAACTTGATCTAAGTTATTTTGCATTACTTCTGCGACACTGGCACCGCCCATTGGTTCGATTTTCTTCTGAATGTTGGTGGCATTCATATGAATGTGCTTGTCTTCAAATTTATCGGTAATTTCTTCCGATTGAATTACCAAAAACTCATTCGCTTCTTCAAATCTGTTGCTATATTCTTGATAGGTTTTAAGTTTTACAAAGGTTTTCCCCGAATCGATCTTATGCTCTACCCATTCAGTGCCATATTTCTCCAAATAGTTTTGAAAGGCCTTTTGATATAGGGAATCTTCACGAATCGTTATCCATTTCTCACCTTCGGCCAAGGTATTATGGTCTGACAATGCCATAAATTGATAACCCTCCGATTTGTACCAATCTAAAATAACTTCGGGGAATTCGTCGCCATCGCTCCAATACGAATGCGTGTGCAAATTGCCTTTGTACCACTTTTTGGGCTGCTCGGATTTCACTTTTGACGTGCTTTCGCCACAACTCGTTACAACCATTAAAACCAAAAAGACAGGGAGGAATAATGTTTTAGGAATATTCATAGGTCTACCGGAATACGTTCAATGTAAAGGTAGCCATTTTGAAGAATGGTTTTTAGTTAGGGAAAGAGTTTGTACAATTACTGCCCGATGACAATATCGGTATCCCCCTCCATTAATTGTACATGACAGCAGTCAGCACCCACTTTAAATTTGGCGTTGACGATTTCCTCGCCTTCGATAAATCCTATGAAAATAATATCTAGGCTTTCATTTTGAAACCTTGCCGCATATTCATCACCAAAGAGGGGATATATTCCGTTTTGACTCGCCATTTCAAACGAGCTGGCAGAAAGTTCACGGGTCAAGTCTTCGTTGGTGGAAACGTTTAGCACTTTAAAATCATCTAAGGGTATCACCACTCCAGAGGCATCTTTTACCGTGACGTTGATCGTAACAAAGATTTCGGTACAGGCAATATCGGTGCAGTCGGAATCATTACCATTGTTGTCGTTTTGCGTACAGGAAGTGAACAAAGTCAGAAGAAAGCAAAAAAATGCTATTCGCGCTGTTTTCATCATATTTATTATTCTCTTTTGGTTATAAACAAGATGCAGAAATACGAAATCGTTGCGTCCTACGAAAAAAAAATGGTGCTAACCGTACACATACAAAAGATAGCTTCCACCGATAATTATAAATGGAGCAGCAATCATAAACAAGATGACACTCGCCCGGTAAAGGCCCCAAAAAGAAATTGTCCTAACATCATCTTTATCTTTTCCGTCATAAATAATCTTTACTTTCTCGCCCAGTTCATAAGCCGCAGGTCTTGAACTAATACCACTTTTGAAAGTCCGTTTTATCTGAGTCTTATCTGTAAACTCAAAAACAGGGCTGAACGATGGGCCACCATCGCCACTGGATTCAACCAATTCTATTACTGTAGCGGTAGTCTTTACGCCCGTTACCAACAAATTTTTCGTTTTTTGGTATTGAACAAAGGAGAAGTAGGCCAATACCGATCCAATAAGAAAAAGAATGGTATAAAGAACGACCCACATAGCGGCTTTATTTTTCAAGGAAAACTAGCGTTTAAACTTCTTTCTGGTACGCACTCGATTCACAAAATAGATGACCACAACAAAAAGTGCAAGGATAGGGAGAACAAGGTCACTGTTCAATAATTCTAAAATATTCATAAATACAATTTGAAACCTAAAACGTACGGTATTTCTATTTATTATTTTCCGCACATTTTATTGCCGCGCATGTGGTTGATGATATAAATTACGATGAAGTGATTTAAACATTCTAGGTTCAAGCGAAAATTAGTGATTTCTTGTCCGGTTGAAGGCTTTTTTGAGTTGCATGGCATCGCTATGGAAGGAAAAAAGGCGAAAAGCGGGCGAAAAATGATAATTTTTTAGCGAATGAAGAAAGTTTAAATCACTTCGATAACTACAACAGCAAGAATCAAGAGAATAATATTCGATTACCCGTTATTATACCAGTAAGCTCAATTTGATAGCAACAATATTTCGAAAGACACCCTAACACAGATAGCTATCGGGGTCTCACGGGAATAATTATGGCCAAAAACCATTTCGAAAACGGGAAAACTTTTCGGAACTGGTATGTATCGTGGAATCAGAATAGTGTATTGCCCCTACAATGAACTAATTTAATATTCGATAATGATATCTGTGTCTCCTTCAAAAAACTTCACATGGCAACAGTCCGAACCAACTAGATACTCTTGGCTCAGAACCTCATTGGAATCAATGAAACCACTAAATACGATAGAAAGGCTTTTGTTTCTTTCATTTTCGGGACTAAAATCAGAAAAAATAGGGTAACTACCTTGCTGCTTAAGGTCTTCAAATTGTTCTTGCGTAAGTTGGGGCGTTATATCTTTACTCTTCGCTACAGTAGTGACTTTATAACTATCTAATGACACAGTAGACCCGTTTTTGTTTTTAATATTAACGTATAATACCCTTATATCCGAAGTGCAAGCAGTGCTCGAACAATCTACAGCATTTTCATCCGTATCGTTGGAGCAACTAAACCAAAAGAGGATAATAAACAGGAAAATACAAAAACGCATAATTATTTTTCTATAGGATGCATATTTCTGTAAAGGTTGCTTTGAAATCGCCAGAAAAATCTAAACTACCTTTTAAAACTTCGCTTAGCACGAACTCGGTTTACAAAATAGATAATAACTACGAACAAAGCTAAAATGGGAAAGACTAGGTCACTGTTCACTACATCTAAGATATCCATAAAATGCAATTTGAAACCTAAAACGTACGGTATTTCTATTTATTATTTACCGTGCATCTTATTACCGCGCATACGGTTGATGATGTAAATAATAATTACAATTACTGCGAGACCAAGAAAAATTACGTTTCCGCTCATACTAGATTTTCTACCTATTTTTTAAATTTAGTGAGGGCATTTTTAGTGAATTCAGATAGCACCAGTTTTCCCGTAATGGCAGCCCGTTCTATCAATAAGCTGTTCCAATGGTCCGTACCTTCCCACAGAACTTTTTTCCATTCTTGTAAAGCTTCGGGATTGTAGTTCGATAGTTTTTGCGAAAAGAACTCCAGCTCCTTATCCAATTCGTCAATATTGTCAAAAACTTTAGAAAAAAGTCCGTTTTCTTTCGCCCAATAGGCGTTTTTCCATTCTGTCGGGGAAAGGGAAAGTTCTGAAATAGCCGCTTTTCCGATTTTTCGTTCTACGGCTGGGGCGATGACCAAAGGAGCGATCCCAATAGTCAGTTCCGACAGACGAACGGACGCATCGACCGAGGCAAACACATAGTCACAGGCGGCTGCAAGACCTACTCCACCACCAACCGTCTTGCCCTGAACACGGCCGACGATTACTTTTTTACAGCTTCGCATAGCATTGATGACATTTGCAAAACCGCTAAAGAAAACCTTTCCTTCCTCGAGATTGGAGACCGCCATAAGTTCGTCAAAAGAAGCACCCGCGCAAAAGGCACGGTCGCCTTCCGATTTCAACACGATTACCGAAATGGTATCGTTTTCGGAAAGTTTTTGAAGTTCTGCCGTCAATCTATCGAGAAGTTCCGCAACGAACGAATTACTTGCCGGGTGACCGAATTCTACTGTGGCCGCCTTTCCATCAATTTTAGTGTAAAGACTTCCTTTTTCTCTGGTTGTTCCCATAGGGTAAAGCTAAAGAGTTAAAAAGATAATTTAGCTAAGGGTAACCCTAGATTTTTCTATTTATCTTATGTTCAAATTTAAGTGTTTTGTAATAGCGGCCGAAACTTCCGCCGAAACTCCCAAACAAGTGCCCCACCACGTATGGCCATCCACACGGTAAAAGCGATCCAGATACCGTAGAGGCCCCAATCCATATACTTTCCGAAGAACAATGTTGGTACAAACCCCAAAAAAGTCGCGACAAGCAAGGTATTGCGTAGGTATTTCATTTCGCCAAGCCCTTTAAATACACCATCGAGAACAAAAGCTATGGTATTCATGGGAAGCCCTAGGATCACAATAAAAAAGACGGCATAAAATGTATTGAGAACTAAGGTTTCTTTAGAGAACAAATTCCCTATCGGCTTATAGAATAGAAAACCGAAGATGACCAATACCAAACTGACAACAAGTCCATAAGTAATTATTCTTTTTGCCAGTTTCCAAAGTCCATCGTAGTCTTTCGCTCCTAGTAGTCTGCCGCCCATAATATTTCCGGCGGCGGCGTATCCATCGATAAAGAAGGCCGAGAACAACCAAATATTGATGGCAATCGTATGCGCTCCAATGTATTTCGGCCCTAGGGCAGTGGCCTCTCGAACCGCCAAAATCAGAGCGGTATTCAAGGCTATGGCACGTACAAAAAGGTTAAGGCTCATAATGACCAATCTACCCAGTTCCGAATGTATCGGAAATCTTAGACGAAGACTAATATCCGTCTTGGTAACCAACAACACAAACGCCATTATAGCCATAATGGCCTGCGCGACCAGACTGGCCCACGCGGCGCCTTCTAAATACATAGGTTCGATAAAGCCCTCTATTCCATAGACCAAGATAAAATCTAATATCACATTTAAGACCGCGCCCACAATGGCGATGAGCATAGGGTAATAGGTGTTCTGCAATCCCCGGAAAATGCCCATGACCGCAAAAACGAAAAGTGTTAAGGGAAAGCCCCAGACCCGGATGGAATAGTATGAAATGCAGTAATCGAGAATCTTGCCGGAAGCATTGAGCAGTTCGAAAATTTCCCGGACCACAAAAATTGTCGAAAGCAGAATTAGTATACTTAGCCCAATATTCAGAAATATGGCTTGGGCTGGCAGGGTTTTTACTTCCTCGATTTTTCCGGCTCCCAAATATTGTGAAATAATAGCGGAAATGGCACTGCGGGTCTGGCCCAGTATCCAAATCAACATCGAGAGAAAAGACCCTACAATACCTGCTGCGGCAAGGGACTCCAACCCATCTACTGGAATATTGCCCACAATCGCCGTATCGGTGATCGACAAAAGCGGTTCGGCGATACCGGCGATAGTGGCGGGTATCGCTAGGTTATTGATACTTTTAAAATTAATTTCGCGACTCATTTCAGGTAAGAATTTGGTTTTTTGCGTGAAAGGGAGTGTGGTTTCAAGCAAGCGAAATTACACTACTAGTTCATAACAATGAAAGGGATATTCGCTCTGTTCGGGAAAGTAGATATCGCTTAACTTTTTGTATCCTCTAGCTTCATAGAACTTTTGATTGCGTTTGTTTTGGCTGAAAGTATCTAAACGTACGGAAACAAAGCCCCTCTTTTTGGCCTGGTTTTCGGCATAATCCATCATTTGTTGCGCAAAGCCCTTCCCCTGAAAATCGGGATGAACCGCTAACCGATGAATATAAACACTGTTATCGTTCGGAGTCAACCAATTTACTGGTCGATATTCTTCGTCCATGAAAGTGGAGATAACGATGGTTCCCACAAGGTGCCCCTTATCTTTAAGAATATAGAGCTCTCCCCTATCGATATCTTTTTCAAAGGCTTCTTTAGAAGGGTAATGCTCGTTCCACTGATAGATGTCATTATTCTCCATATATTTAGTACAGGCCTTGATTATAGTAAGTATATGGAGTATATCAGATATCTTTGCGGCACGAATCATGAATCAAGTCTATTTTAATCGTAAATTTAAGGGATAAATCACTAAACCAATGAAACATATACTCGTACCCATAGGCATTTCTCCTGATGCACACCATACCTTACAATATGCCGTTGATTTTGCTACGGAATTCTCTTCAAAAATATTCTTAATGGAAGTTTTCAGTGTATCTGTGGGCGCTGGGAAAAGTTTGGCCAATGTAACGCAAAAAGTAGCCGAAAGCGGAAAGGAGCGCTTAAAAGAAGTAATCGATAAGATAGACGCTAAAAATGTGGAGATTAAAATTGCTTCCTATAATGGAGATATTGTTGACGGATTAAAGGAAATCGATAAGGAATTGGGGATAGACCTCATCATTATGGCACCGCGGAGCAACGATATTACCGAAGAACTATATTTAGGCAACACTTCCGGTAGAATCATAAAACGGACCAATATTCCCACATTGGTCGTGCCGAGGGGAAGTACGCTTCAACCATTAAGAACAATTTTGACCGCATTTAAATCAGGCGTTTTAAAACGGAAACGTATTCTTAATCCGTTAGTGGAAATTAAAAATAAATTCGGGGCCAAGGTAAATCTACTTTTGGTCAAAACACCCGGCTATTCCGATGACGACTTAAAAGTCGATACGGCCTTGATGGACATCAGTTCACAAATGACCATGACAGAGGCTCCGACCACCTACTTAGGCGTGTTGGAACATTTTCAGGCGCAGCATCCTGATCTGTTGTGCGTTTTTAGACGAAAAAGAGGGTTCTTTAAAAACCTGTGGGAGAAGAATACCATTCCGAAATCGGAGTTTTCGTCACGAATACCCGTACTTGTTTTAAGCGTAAAAAAGGATTAATAGCATAATATCAATTACTTTATCAAGTATTTTGATACTTGTTCAAAAAGTATTTCCTTTGCCGCAGCCAAAAAGAATACGGTTGCGGTTCTGAAATAGATAGCGTTTAAGATGAAGTTTTGAGCTCATAAACACTTGAAAAATTGTCTTTTCTCTTTGTTCTTGTTTCTTTATTCTTAAATATTTTGGGGGATTAGCTCAGCTGGCTACCCGCCCGAACGTGCCGTTAGGTACGGGCGGGGAGCGCGACATTTTGGATATGGTTTACCTTTATGTTATTTATAGCGATGAATACAAAAGGTTTTACGTCGGAATTGCCGATGAGATTAAATCGAGATTGAAGACCCATAGTTCAGGAAAAGTAAAAAGTACTAAAGCATTCAAACCTTGGAGAGTCGTTCACTCAGAGGAATTTGTTTCCAAACAAGAAGCGAGAATAAGAGAAAAATATATGAAATCGTCTGCAGGCCGAAGATGGCGCAAGAATAACATTGACTTGGGGGATTAGCTCAGCTGGCTAGAGCGCTTGCCTGGCAGGCAAGAGGTCACCGGTTCGACTCCGGTATTCTCCACTAAGTATGACTGGGCTTCCAAGAAATTGGAAGCTTTTTTATTTTAGCGTTGCACGCAGTTTTAATTCTGTTTTTTACTATCCTTTTTCCAAATCCTTGATACCTGTGCTTCTCTACAAAACTATCGTGAAAACGTTGGTTTTTAATTTTTTCGGTAAATAGGATACAAATCCCCTGATTTTTAGAATGCGCTCCCACAAGAAAAATGAGCATTGGCATAATAGTTTTCTTAAACGGATTGAACTAAAGAATTTAATTCTGTTAACTTCACGATAAAATAATCGCTTGCTAAGCATTTCTTAACGCATAAATATTTACAAATAGTAAAATTTTACGGAATATTGTAAATATATATTTACTATTGGTAAACTATTCTCCCGACGTTTGAAAGCCGATCAAAAAGATATCCGAATTTTAGTTTACGGTGCCCTGGCAGCTTTCGGTACCTACTTCTGTATGTATGCGTTTCGAAAACCGTTTACAGTAGCCACATACGAAAACCTTTATTTTCTTGGAATCGATTATAAAATAGTGTTGATCATCGCACAGGTCGTCGGTTACATGCTGTCTAAATTTATCGGCATAAAAATGATTTCGGAACTTAAGGCAAAAAGTCGTTTACCTTATTTATTGGTAATGGTCGCCTCGGCAGAACTCTGCCTTATCCTTTTTGGTTTGGTATCCTCTCCCTATAATATTGTTTTCATGTTCTTTAATGGGCTCTCGCTAGGTATGATATGGGGCGTGGTCTTTTCATATGTAGAGGGTCGAAAGACTACTGAAATTCTTGGGGTAATACTCTGTTCGAGCTTTATCGTTTCAAGTGGCGTCGTTAAATCGGCAGGGCTTCTGGTCATGACCCGTTTAAACGTTTCCGAGTTTTGGATGCCCGCACTGACCGGAGCCCTATTTTTACTTCCGTTTGCGGGGTTCGCATTTATGTTGAACCGAATGCCCGCACCTACCCTCGAAGATAAGAAATTGCGTAAAGAGCGGTTGCCCATGACCAGAAAAGACCGTCAAAAAGTACTTGCCAATTTCTTCTTTCCTATAATTATCCTAGTTTTCTTTTATGTTTGTCTTACGGCCATGCGCGATTTTCGAGATAATTTTTCACGAGAAATTTGGGATGCCGTAGGCTATGAAGGTGATGCTGCCATTTACACGCTCACGGAAATTCCTATCGCCATCGTTGTGCTTTTTGCCATCGGCCTATTTGCCTTTGTAAAAAATAATCAGAAGGCTTTTGTCTCCTATCATTACCTGTTGATTTTCGGCTCTCTCGCGGTAGGCGTAAGCACACTACTGTATCAAAACGGTGTCGTAGGCCCTGCCCTTTGGATGATCTTGGTGGGCTTCGGCCTCTATAGCTGTTACGTGCCTTTCAACTGTATTTTTTTTGATAGAATGATCGCCACATTCAGAATAAAGGGCAATTCGGGCTATTTGATCTATATAGCAGATGCCTTTGGCTATTTAGGTAGCATGGCCGTATTGCTCTATAAAAATTTCAGTCAGGGCACCGTTTCGTGGTTAAAGTTCTTTATGAACGGTACATATATCATCTCGGCTATTGGCAGTATAGCCACAGTACTTTCTTTACTCTACTTTCAGAGGAAGTATAAGAACGAACAGCAAAAAATAGAAAATGAATTGCAGATAATAGACCCATGAACAATCAATATGATCTTCTTGTTATCGGGGGAGGAGTGCTTGGCACCTTCCACGCCTATCATGCCCTTCAAAAAGGGTTGAAAGTAGCACTGTTGGAAAAGGATTCGACCCCGCAGGGGGCGACGGTTCGCAATTTCGGGCAGGTCGTACCCTCGGGAATGAATACTAAATGGCAGGCCTATGGGCGCGAAAGTCTCCGTATCTATAAGAAAATTCAATCGAAGTTCAATATTTCGGTACGGCAAGAAGGAAGCATTTATTTGGCATCCAATGAAGAAGAGGTTCAATTATTAGAAGAACTGCACGTAATCAACACATCTAATTCGTATCCGTCAGAACTTCTGACCAAAAAGCAATGTTTGGCAAAATACCCTGGGTTACGTAATGAATATGTAAAAGCGGGACTTTTTTTCCCAGAGGAAATTATGGTCGAACCTCGAATAATGACGAACCGGTTGCACAAATACCTACAAAAATCCGGCTTAGATATCTATGCAAGCGAAACTGTACTAGAGTGCGATAATCTTAGTAATGGTGTTCAAATATACACTTCGCTGAATCGATCTATATCAGCTTCTAAAGTAATTATCTGCAACGGTAGCGATTTCAAAACTCTGTATCCGCAACTGTTCGGCGAAAGTGATCTGATCGTTTCAAAACTACAGATGATGCAGACCAGGCCCCAGCAAAACTTTAGCTTGCCAAGTTCGATTCTGACAGGACTATCGATCCGTCGTTATGAGGCATTTGCAGAATGCCCTTCTTTCAAGGCCATTAAGGCCAAGGAAAACCATGACGCATTTGAAAAGAAATGGGGCGTTCACATTTTATTCAAGCAGGCTGACGATGGCACTGTAATTCTTGGCGATTCACATGAATATGCTTCGGCAAGTCGCACCGATGATTTGGGAATGGACCTGAATATGAATATCGATAATTTTATTATACAGGAGGCAAAAAAAATCTTCGCCCTGCCCACCTATGAAATACAGAACAGATGGTTCGGACTGTACTCGCAATGTAAAACGACCGATATCTATCAAAAGACCATTGGTGAAAACATTCATATCGTTACCGGAATCGGCGGAAAGGGAATGACCGCTAGCGCAGGCTTCGCTAAACAAAATATTAACTCAATCTTTAATTTAAAACATGCATAAAGTAGAACTTGCAGTATTCGATATGGCCGGCACCGTAGTAAACGAAGATAACGTAGTGTATAAAACACTACAGAAAGCCATTAATCAAAAAGGATACGAACTTACCCTCGGTTTTGTTCTCGAACACGGTGCGGGGAAAGAGAAACACCAAGCTATCAAAGACATATTGGCAGCAGTAGGTGCCGATTCAAATAGTGAACCGTCAGAACCAATTTTCGAAGATTTCAAAAAAAAGTTGGATGATGCGTATGATACTCTAGAAGTAACTTCATTTGATGGGGTACAAAATCTCTTGGCAAATCTAAAGCAGCTACACATAAAAATCGCTTTGAACACAGGATACAACAGTAAAATAGCCAATCTCTTGTTGCAAAAAATGAATTGGAAAAAGGGAGAACATTATGATGAACTTGTTACGGCAGATGACGTATCGCAAGGACGTCCTCACCCTGCAATGATTTTAAGGGCTATGGAGCTATTGGCAGTAACCGATACGGCAAAAGTATTGAAAGCAGGCGATTCTATAATTGATATTGAGGAAGGTAAAAATGCAAACTGTGGAGTGACAATCGGAGTGACGACAGGTGCCCATACCGAGGCGCAATTGCGGTCGGCCGGTCCGACATATATTTTAAACTCGCTTACCGAACTGAAAGAATTAGTAAAGCCTTGAGCAAAATGTCATCCTGAGCGCAGTCGAAGGGTTAAGAACTCAAAAGCCTTTCAAGTGCGCACAATGTGATTCAAGTATAATTCCCTCCCCCTCCGGGTAGGGTTAGGGAGGGGACTTAAATAAAGAAATAGAGTACTAACATTTTTGATGAAACAGAACCTTTGTTAATGGGCACATGCGGAATGCGCCCGTCGAAGAAAACCGAATCGCCTTCTTCTAGAAGCACCTCCTCGTCACCGATTTCGTAATAGCATTGCCCAGTAAGTATATATTTGAATTCAAAGGCGTCGGTAGTTACCTTTTCCCGTTTAGAATTTGGGTGTACTTCTAGCAGAACGGTCTCAAAACCCAATGAAGATAACTGCTTCCCAAAAATATAGGTGTAAGTAAATCCTACGGCCTCATCTTCTTTTTCTATAATCGAATTTTCTTCTTTTCGCGACACAATATAGCTGGCACCGTTTGATTGAGGCATACCGTTGAAAAAATCGGTCACCTCAACATCTAAAGCATTAATGATTTTTAGCAAAACGGGCAAAGAAGGTATGGTACGCCCATTTTCTATCCTCGAAATCAATCCGCCCGTTACTCCGGCTTTTTGAGCAATATCACTAATAACCGTGTTCTTGTTCTTTCTAATTTCTTTAATCCGCTTTCCAATACCAATAAGGTAGTCTTCCATAATAAATCTTGAAGTACAAACATACTATTAAAATGGTTTTTTCCGAGGTCACGCTAAAAATACCATTTGCCTATGTTCCCGATAAGCCTATGAAGTTGCCAAAAAATTGGTATTAAAATATGAATATTTGTAAATAATGTTTTAATAACCTTTTCATAATAGTTTAGATACAAAATTTGCATTATATTAATATGTATAGTACATTCAGTTAACATTTACACCTGATATTTGTTTCTCGCTAAATAACTAAAGTTTACAAATACGAAAAATGAAAAAAACACTACTACTAATAATTTTCGTTTTGCTGACGGGCCTAGTTGTTCGTTCTCAAACAAAATTGACCGGAACGGTACTCGATGAGAATAACGTTCCATTACCTGGAGCTTCTATTGTTATTAAAGGAAGTGAGACAGGAGTCGCTACCGATTTCGACGGAAATTTCGAAATCGAACTACCACAGGGAAACGACATTATTTTGGTATCTTATATAGGGTACGTATCTCAAGAATACGATACCTCTAAACAGAATTCGGCAACCATTATCCTACAACCCGATGCGCAGAACTTAGATGAAGTGGTTGTCACGGCACTGGGTATAAAAAAAGAGAAAAAGCGTTTGGGGTATGCGGTGCAAGAGGTAAAAAATGAAAATCTGGTCACCGCTAGGGAAACCAATGTTACCAACTCGCTTGCAGGGCGGGCCGCAGGGGTACAAATTACGGGTGGTGGCTCAGGAGTAGGTTCAACATCGCTTATCACCATTCGCGGTGAAGGCTCTTTGATTCCCGGTAATAACTCTCCGTTATTTGTTGTAGACGGTATTCCCATCAGCAACCGTACGGTGAGCAATCGATCGGAAGGCAACTTGGAAACCGATTACGGTAACGGGGCGCAAGATATAAATCCGGATGACGTTGAATCCATTTCCATTTTGAAAGGGCCTAATGCCACAGCACTATACGGTTCGCGCGGACTGAACGGTGTTGTACTGGTAACCACCAAATCTGGGCAAGGTTCGCAAGGTCTCGGTATCAGCCTAACCCAAAACCTGACCTTCGAAAATGCGCTGCGCATACCAAAATATCAAAATGAGTATGGTCAAGGGGCCGGGGGTGAGTTTTCGCTCCTAGATGGTTTTGGCGGGGGCATTAACGATAATATCGACGAAAGTTGGGGGCCTGCCCTAGACGGGCGATTGATAAATCAACACGATAGCCCTACTTCAAGCGGTTTTCGCGCTGCAGATTTTGCGCTACGACCTAGAAATGCCGATGGTACTTTTGCCGATGAAATTACACCGACTCCCTGGGTCGCCCACCCCAACAATATCAAAGATTTTTTCGAAACCGGTATCACGACCACTACCAACCTTTCACTGACAGGAGGCAACGAACTAGGTAACTTCAGGGTTTCGCTTACCAATCTAGATAGCGAGGGGATACTTCCGAACATAGACTATAAGAGACAGACCTACGCGATTAGCGGATCGTACAACTTAAAACCATGGTTCAAGGTCTCTTCGTCTATCAATTACGTGAACAGCGGTAGCAACAACCGCCCGAACAATTCGTACGGTACAGAAAACATAATGTACCTGTGGGCCTGGTTCGGGCGCCAAATAGATATGAACTCCTTACGTGACTATTGGCAACCTGGGCTAGAAGGCCGTCAACAGTTCAACTACAATTACAATTGGCACGATAACCCATTTTTTACCATGAACGAGAACACCAACGGCTTCAATAAGGATAGAATTTTTGGAAATGCCCGTGCAGATATCAGTATTACCAAGAATCTTGCTTTGATGGTCAGAACAGGTATCGATTATTTCGGAGAATTGAGAACTGGCCGTAGAGCATATAGTACACAACGCTTTGCACGCGGACAATATCGCGAAGACGATATTTTCTTCAAAGAACAGAACAGCGATTTTCTTTTACAGTACAGCAAAGAGGTA
>ENA-ORXM01003053-ORXM01003053.1-marine-metagenome-genome-assembly--contig:-NODE-3053-length-17587-cov-5.273158_pt1 | contig 17587 bp, 10 predicted proteins | sample MGYA00237867_ERZ511480 | MGnify/ENA primary metagenome ERZ511480 (study PRJEB26309, sample SAMN06266103) | marine metagenome | isolation source: Algal blade | place: United Kingdom:Sidmouth, United...
CGTAAGGCGCATATTTATTATCAAACAAAAACCTATCATAAGACAATCTATTATGCTGCCCCATAAAATCCTGAGCACCCAAATATTCTACATAATCCTTAGGGCTTTGAACTGAAGTGGTTGCTCTGTAATTAACTGTAGTCCTACCTACCTTACCTTTTTTTGTTGTTATAAAAATAACACCATTAGCGGCTGCAGAACCATATATTGCTGTGCTACTGGCATCTTTAATAACATCTACAGATTCTATATCTGCAGGATTAATTGTTGATAAAGGACTACGATCAATACCCCCACCAAAACCCACATCCGAATCATTCAAACCCGGCTCCGGAGAGTCATTAATCATGGGTACACCATCAATAACATACAATGGTTCTCCGCCTCCTCTTGGAGAAATATCTGCTCTAATATTAGCACTTACTCGTGCGCCAGGTTGTGCAGAACTCATTCCTAAATTTAACCCTGATACTCTACCCTGAAGCATTTGATCTACAGATGTTGTTGCTGCATTAGGAATATCATCTATTTTTACATTTGCGACTGCACCCGTAGTCTCCTTTATACTGGATGTTCCATAACCAACAACTACAATTTCGTCTAATAGAGAAGCGTCCTCTGCTAATAAAATATCTATTTGACCTTTATCTATTGTAACTTCTTGAGTTTTAAAACCTATATAGGAAAATACGATGGTTGCTCCTAAATTTGAATTAATGGTATAATTTCCATCAAAATCTGAATTAGTTCCTTTAGAGGTTCCTTTGATAAAAACATTTACTCCTGGTATGGGTTGTTTTGAATCTGCATCTAATACAGCTCCTTTTATCTCCAATTCTTGCCCAAAGAAACATGTTGGTATAATAAAAATGAGAAAAAGGGAAATGTATTGAAAACGTAATGAACCCAACAATTTATGCTGTTGTTTTTTAATCATACTTAATAATAATTAGTTAGTTGTTTTTTTTTAAGTCTTTACCTTAAATTTTAGATAGACTATGGTAAACACAAAGTAAACATGTTTAGTTCATTTTTGTAGTAGACAGAATCGTTTAATGACGGGGTTATTTTTCGTTTATCCCAGTGAAAACAGTATTCTCGGCAAATTATTACTCCTTAAATAAATAATTTGATGGATTTTGTCCAAAATGCTTTTTAAAGAGTTTACTAAAATATTTTCTATCTGAATACCCCACATGGTAACATGCATCTGATACCGAAAAATTTTGTTCTTCAATAAGTCTTTTTGCTGTTTTTAATTTAAAATCACGAACAAATTCAACATAAGACATATTGGTTAAACTTTTAATTTTTTTATAAAGCACGGAATGGCTCATCCCTAATTCTCCGCAAACAAAGTTGACATGTTTTAAATTAGCCGAGTTGATATTATCTTCTAAAATTTTGATGAATTTTGTCATAAATTCTTCGTCTGCCTTATTTAATCTTAGTTCACTCAAAGGAATTAACTCTTTTTTCCAGAATTTTTCATGTAATAATTCCCTGTTTTTTAAAACATTTCTAATTCTAGATTTAAGCAGTTCCTCATTAAATGGCTTTGTTATATAATCATCTGCTCCAATTTCAAAGCCTTCAATTTTATGGGTAAATGATGCTCTAGCTGTTAATAGAATAATTGGAATGTGACTGGTTCTCATGTTAGATTTTAATGATTTGGCTAAACTGATACCATCCATGACTGGCATCATAACATCACTAATTATTATATCTGGAAGTGTTTTAACCAAAGTACTCAGAGCTTCTTTTCCATCAGATGCTACAATTACATTAAACTCGCCTATTAACAATTCTGATATATATTCTTGTATTTCTAAATTATCTTCTACAATTAAAATAGTTTGTTTGCTTAAGTGCTCATTTGCTTTGGTGGTAGGGTGCGTAGTCTCTTTATTAATTTCTGAAAAATTAAGTAATGGGTTTAAGGTGTAATCTGTAATATTATTATTCTTACTAATTTGATTACCCGTAAAATGAGTATTTCCTTTTTTTAATTTTATGATGAATACTGTACCTTTTCCTTTGATACTATCTACAATTATTTTTCCGTGATGCAACTCTATAATTTCTTTTGAAATAGCAAGACCAAGTCCGTACCCTCCTTTACTTTGTTGTTCATTATCATTGGCCTGGTAAAATCTGTTGAAAATTTTAGCTAACTGTCCTTTTGGTATTCCTACTCCAGTATCTTTTATCTGTATCTCAACCGTGTCTGCCAATGAAACAACTAAAAATTCAACATTCCCAGACAATCTACTGTATTTGAATGCATTTGAAAGTAAGTTATATAAGACCTTCTCTAACTGAATTTTATCGAACCAAAGCTTTACATCTTCATGACTCGTTTTAAATATAAAGTTTACATTATTTTCAAAAGCCATCTCTTTAAATGACAAATGAATTTCTTGACAAAATTCTATTAAATTTTCTTGAGTTACATGTAATTTAACGCTGCCAAACTCTAGCTTTCTATGGTCTAATAATTCATTAACTAAGTGAATCAATTTATTGCCATTTTTTCTAATAGAATCAACTAAATTTAATTGTTGGTTACCAACATATTCAGAATTTAGCAATTTATTTACAGAACCTAGAATAAGCGTAACTGGTGTTCTAATATCGTGAGAGATATTGGTGAAAAACTGTTGTTTTAAATTATATAATTCAATATCCCTTTCATGATTTAGTCGCTCCAAGTGTAAATTTGCTTTTAGTTGCTCCCAAGCAATTGTGTACTTTCTAAATAAATAGAGTATAAATAAGGCTAGTACTATATATACTAAAATAGCCCACCAAGTTAACCAAAATGGTTTTAAAATATTTATTTTAATTGAAGTGACTTTGTCTCCCCATGTGCTGCCAACTTCTCTACTTTTTACATTAAATGTGTAGTTACCAGGAGATAAGTTGGTGTATGTGATTGTCCTATCAAATCCAATATTTCTCCAATTTTTATCGAATCCTTCCATAAAAATTGAATATTCACATTTATCTGATAACGGAAATTTTAATGCTGCAAAATCAAATGTTAGTACATTAAGATCATGCTCTAATATAATTGTATCTGTATTGAGGATATTTTTTTTTAGAATGTTTTTTTCATCTACCTCTACTGTCTCATTAAAAAGTTTAAAATTAGTAATGGCTACTTTTGGCTGTACATTTTTATTAACTATATTATTTGGATTAAAGCGTAAAACACCATTCGTAGTTCCAAAATACAACAGCCCTTTTTCATCTTTAAATGAAGAGTTTATGTGGTATTCATTATCTAAGAAAGGAAAGTTTACAAATTGTTTGTTGGTGTAATCAAATTTTGTTATTCCTTCTTTAGTGCTAAACCAAATGTCTCCATTGTTATCTTCTATTATAGACGTTATAGATTGGTAGCGTAATGCTGCCTCGTTTTTAAACCTGTTAATTTTATTTGTTTTAACGTCAAGCCTATTTACACCGCCTCCAGACGTCCCTATCCATAAATACCCTCTAGAGTCCTTTAGAAGACTCAAAACATTATCGCTACTTATTGTGTTTGGGTTATTCTCTTTATGATTGTAGTGTTCTATCTGCTTCGTTTTCTTATTAAAACGTTCAAGACCACCGCCAAATGTAGCTATCCATAACCAATTATTATCTTGAATAATATAAAGTAGATTGTCACTACTTAAAGTTTTCGGTTTATTCTCGTGTGCTCTAAAACTTTCAAATTTTTTAGTCTTGGTATTAAAATAATTTAACCCTCCACCCCATGAGGCTATCCATAAATTTTGAAATTCATCTTCAACGATGTAACGAATATCATTAAAACTTATAGATTTAAAATCATCTGGATTATGTCTATATTGGGTTGTATTATTACTCTGTAAATCAAAATTTATTAAACCATTTGCAAATGTTCCTAACCAATAGGTACCATTACTCGCCTTAATTATATTTTGTATATACTTATTTTTAATTGAATTGTTATGACTATTGTTGAAAAGTTGGTTTTTTTTAGAGTTTAAGTCAAACAACATTAGACCTTTACCGTCTAGCCCAAAAAATAAATGGCTATCGTCTTTATAAATAGAAAGAACTGGGACTGGATTATTTCCTCCTATATCACTAAAAAGAAACTCTACATTATTTTTTTGTTGCAATACTTTAATACCATTCCAAGCAGTACCTACCCATATATTAGCGTCTTTGTCTTCCATTATTTCGTAGATGGCATTATTTTCTAGAAAAGACTCTATTTTTGGGTTGTTATAAATTTTCTTGTTCTTTTGCTTGGTATTTTCATGAAATGACATTTTTAACAAACCATTACCATCTGTTCCTACCCATATACTCCCTTTAGAATCTCTATGAAAAAATCGAACTATTTTTGTTCTTTTTAAGACAGGTATTTCATTAAAAAATCTCGTGAATTTTTTAGTTTTTTTATCAAATTTTAATATACCACTTCCACTAGTCCCAATTAAAAGTGTATTGTCATCTAGCAGCAATATATCATGAATGTAATTTGTGAACAAGCTTATTTCAGATTCTATTATTTCAGCTGTTTTAGTTGCCATATCTAACCTATGTAACCCTCCTCCAAACGTACCAAACCATATAGACCCATTACTATCTTCTTTTATACTAGTAACGCTATTGTTACCAAAAGTGCTTAAGTTACTAGTTTGTGCATGGTATGTAGTGAATGTATTCTGTTTGTCATTAAATAAAGAAATACCATCTTCTGATCCTACCCATAAATTTCCATGAGAATCTTCAAATAGTGTATTTAATTGGTTAGAAGGTATTGAGCTTAAGACTTTAGGATTATTCTTATATATTGTAAAATCTTCTGTTTGTGAATGATATAAATTTAACCCCCCTCCCAAAGTTGCTATCCAAATACGTTCTTTAGAATCAATTAAAACTTGCGAAATATTGTTTGATTCTATTTGACTGTTTTGACGATTGAAAACTTTTATATCCTTACCGTCATAACGATTTAAACCGTTTTCTGAACCTATCCAAATAAATCCATTATTAGCTTTGACAATACTGGTTACCCTGTTACTTGAAAGTCCTTTTAATTTATTTATATCATTAAAAATTGTAGCAGCTTGTCCATTTATTTTCAAAGCAAACAATAAAGTAATTAGAAATAATATAAATCTTGGCATAAATACTTTTTTTAATACAAATTTAAAATCGCCCCCTAGAAAACAATGTCAATCCAATAATTTTTTATAATATAAACATTAAATAATTAAAAAAGTAATGATAATTATTGCTAATTATTTAAAGGAGTAACAATTCGTTAAAATAAGCAGTGTAAAATTATACTTTACTATTCAACATTTTTAATAGCTATGTCTAATTACATCCAGCTTTGAGTTTTTTTACCACTAATACCCTGCTTTTCAGTTTTTTCATTTCTTAATAAGTTTAATGCTGTTTTCAGGAGAATTGAATAATTCTGAATAAAATTCCCAATTCGTTTTCTAGAAGCGTCTTCTGAAAAAGCAACATCAAGAGTCCAATGCAACTTATTCTCAACTCCCCAGTGAGAACGAAGGTTATATTGATAGTTTACAGACGTATTCCCTGGACTTTAAATGTAGTATCGTGTGTTTTTTTTGCTAGTGTTTTTGAATGCTCGTATGCTTTCTATTTTAATTACCTAGTTTAGCTTATTCCATTTATTATCTGTGTCATTAATAAACCAAAATTAGACACAAAACTATACTTTCTAGTTTCAATTCTTTCGTAACCGAAGTCAAAATCTATATTTGTTTTAATATTTTTTAAGAACTTAAATTCATCTTTAACTTCTTCTAATGACGCTTCTTGATTTCCTTTTACGGCGAGTATATAATCTGCCTATTTTTTAATAATTTTATCTACAATATTTGGTTTAAGTTCTCATAGCCTCAATGATAACAATACTACCCTGGTCAATAAGGTATCTAATAATTCTAGGATGGCTATAATTTCGTTATACTTTTTATTCCCTCTTACTTAACCCGAAACTAAATTCTTTTGATTTACCAATGACTCACCATATGCACAGCAGACTTCTTTACATTAACTTTTGCGCTTCTAATATTTTTCCATGAATGGCTAACCTACCCTTTGTAAAGTGTGGATATATCGTTATTCTAATTTGTAAAAAAAATCAGCGCCATCTATTGATAAAAATACCCTACTGATAGTGTCTTTAGAAGGTATTCCATTGGGGGGTTCAAAAAAAATATTTTAAAAAATTTTTACCTTTTCTCTTTTTGAGGTAATTTCTCAAGTTTTATATATGGTATATTATGCCTCATATTTACATTATGTATACCAAAAATATAAAAAGTACACCTGTAGCAATTGTGAGATTTTTTGTGGCACTAAGCATCACAAACAAAACAACTAATCACTCTTCAAACTCCCCACCAAAGACATTAAAATATACAATACAATAATTACAGGTATGGCTATAAATTTTACCGTTAGCAGTAATACCAGACTTAGGATAATGAACAAGTAACGTTGTTCGTTTCCTTTAAAACTCCATTTATTAAATTTTAAGGCAAAAAGTGCTATACTAGAATTTAGTAAATAAGCAGAAAGCAATGTAATTGCAATTAAAAACCATTTATTTAGGATAATTTCATTTAAAAAATCATTAGAATTATACAATAATATGAGCGGTAATGAAAGTATTAAAAGTGCATTTGCTGGTGTTGGTAAACCAACAAAGGAAGAAGTCTGGTTTTCATCTATATTAAATTTTGCTAAGCGGTAAGCAGATGCCATGGTAATAACAAACCCTGTAAAAGGAAGCAGTGTAGCTGTATCAAAAGCTAATGTTTCTCCCCAACCGTTAACTGTTGTCATTTTTAGCAACTGAAACATAACAATCCCAGGCACTAAACCACTAGTAATCATATCTGCAAGAGAATCTAACTGCAAACCTAATTCGCTTTGGACATTTAACAAGCGTGCTGCTAAGCCATCAAAAAAATCAAAGAATATACCCAGAAAAACAAAAATGGCTGCTATTTCCAATTCACTATAAACCGCAAATACAGTGGCTATACAACCACATAAAACATTTAATAAAGTAATTAAGTTAGGGATAATTTTTTTCATTCTATTTAGTTTTTGCAAAAATACTATTTATTAAAAATAGTAGCTAGATAAGTTAAGTTTATTATAATGATACTCTATGCGTCCTATTTTCTTTTAATTTATTCGATATTTGCAACACCAAGTCTGTACTCATTTAACTTTTTCATAACCACCAGATGATGCCAATAAAAAAAATAATTTTAGCGTTTCTGATTTTTTTTTCCGTAGATAGCTATTCACAAGACATAAAATTATCCTCAGCAGTAAAGATGAGTGTTCTTACTTGTGGTTCTGGTTCCGAATTGCATTCTAGTTTTGGACATAATGCTATACGCTTACAGGACCCACTTACTGGTTTAGATATTGTTTTTGATTATGGTCGTTTCAATTTTAATACGTCTAATTTTTATTTAAAATTTACACAAGGAAAATTATTGTACTCCCTAGGAGGTTCAAAATTTACAGATTTCCTATACAACTATGAACTAGAAAACAAATGGGTAAAAGAGCAGGTATTAGATTTAACTTATGATGAAACTACTGCTTTATTCGAGTTTTTAAAGAACAATCATAAACCTGAAAACAGAGATTATAAATATGATTTCTTATTTGATAATTGTGCTACTAAAATACCAGAAATTCTTAAGAAAACATTTGGAGACAAATTAATTTTTAATGATTCTCATTTAGAAAACGCCTATACTTTTAGAGAACTAATTCACCAAAATTTAGCCGCTAATTCATGGTCTGCTTTTGGAATAGACTTAGCTTTGGGTGCTGTAATTGACAAAAAAGCAACACCTTTACAACACTCATTTTTACCAAATTATGTATTACAACAACTTAATAATACAACTTTAAACAGCAAACCTTTAGTAAAAAGAGAACGTACTATCTTAGACCGCTTACCCTATAAAAATAACCCCTATTTATTAACGTCTCCCCTATTTTGGTTTACAGTATTATTAATTTTTGTAATTGTAATAACCTATATAGATATAAAAAATAACACCCGAAGTAGAATTTTAGATTTCTCATTGTTTTTTATAACCGGTATTGCGGGCATTATTATTACACTACTATGGTTTGCTACAGACCATTCTGCAACAGCTATTAATTTTAATATGTTGTGGGCTTTTCCAATGAATTTTATTGTTAGTTTTATTTTACTACGAAAAAAATCGTTACCTAGTTGGGTTCATACTTATATTTACGCATTATTAGGCTTGATCCTAGTTACAGTAATTTTATGGGTTTTAAAAGTTCAGATTTTTTCACCATTGATAATTACTATTTTACTAACATTGTTACTTAGATACACTTTTTTAGTAACATCTGGTAAAAAAAATATAGAAAATCAAATAAGTTTATAATTTCAAAATACTAGCTTAATGAACCTACTTTCAGTAGAAAATATATCTAAATCTTACGGTGAACATGTTCTTTTTGAAGACATCGCTTTTGGAATTAATAAAGGTCAGAAAATAGCATTAATTGCTAAAAATGGAAGTGGAAAAACATCTATCCTAAATATTTTATCTGGTGATGATGCTTCAGATGCTGGACAAGTGAATTACAGGAAAGGGATTCGGGTTTCTTTTTTATCACAGGAGCCAATGCTAGACCCTAACCTTACAATTGAAGAAACCATTTTTGCATCAGATAATGAATTGCTTAGGGCTATTACCAGTTATGAAAAAGCATTAGCAAACCCAGATGACCAAGATGCCTACCAAAAAGCATTTGAAGAAATGGAGAGGTATGATGCTTGGGATTTTGAAACACAGTACAAGCAAATTCTATCTAAGTTAAAATTAGATGACATTCACCTAAAAATTAGTATTTTGTCTGGTGGACAAAAAAAGCGTTTGGCATTAGCAAATGCACTTATAAACAAGCCCGACTTATTAATCTTGGATGAACCTACCAATCATTTAGATTTAGAAATGATTGAATGGCTAGAACAATACTTTGCTAAAGAAAACATGACACTTTTTATGGTAACGCACGACCGTTACTTCCTAGAAAGAGTATGTAATGAAATTATAGAACTAGACAACGGAAAGTTATACCCCTACAAAGGAAACTATTCTTATTATTTAGAAAAAAAAGAAGCTAGAATAGAACAAGAGGCTGTAGAGCATCACAAATCTAAGCTGCTTTTCAAAAAAGAACTAACTTGGATGCGTAGGCAACCAAAGGCTAGAACTACAAAATCTAAATCTAGAATAGACGATTTTCATGCAATAAAAGAAAAAGCAAGTCAGAGAAGAAACGACCATCAAATACAGTTAGAAATTAATATGGAGCGTATGGGTAGTAAAATCCTAGAGCTTCATAAAATTTCTAAATCATACCCTGGAAAGCCCATTTTAGACAAGTTCGAATATAATTTCCTAAGAGGAGAACGTATTGGTATTATTGGTAAAAATGGCGCTGGAAAAACGACCTTGCTCAACATGATGGTGGGCAAAGAGGAAGTTGATGGCGGAAAAATTGTCGTTGGAGATACCATTGTGATTGGCTATTACACTCAAAGTGGCATGAAGCTCAAAGAGGATCATCGAGTAATTGATGTGATTCGAAATATTGCAGAGTTTATTCCAATGCACAAGGGACAGAAATTAAGTGCGGTACAACTATGTGAACGCTTTTTATTTGATGCAAAGAAACAACAGACTTTTGTCTCTAAATTGAGTGGCGGTGAGCGTAGACGACTTTATCTATTGACTATTATTATGAAAAATCCAAATTTTTTGATTTTGGATGAGCCTACCAATGATTTAGACATTATGACCTTGCAGGTGTTGGAAGAATTCTTGCAAAGTTTTCCTGGTTGTATTGTCATTGTTTCGCATGATCGTCACTTTATGGATAAAATCGTGGAACATACTTTCGTCTTAGAAGGTGATGGCTTGGTTCGTGATTTTCCTGGTAATTATTCAGCTTATCGTGCTGTTGCCAAACAAGAGGCGATTGAAGCCAAAGCAGAAGAAAAAGTATTAACTGCTGATCAACCTGAGGTTAAAACCGCTAGCAAAATTTCACAAGAAGAGCGCAAAGAAATCAAACGCTTGGAGCGTCAAATTTCTAAATTAGAAGAGCAAAAGACAAAAATTACTGCACAGTTTAATGATATGAGTTTAACGCCTGACCAAATTACAGAATTGTCCAAAAAACTTAATCAGTTAAATGAGGATTTGGAAGAGAAAGAAATGCGTTGGATGGAGTTGGTCGATGAGTTGGGCTAATTTACTTGTAAAAAAAAGGTTGATTGACAATTTTTACCAAGATGATACAATAGGCTCTAAGCCTCCAACTTGTTGAAAACCTCCAACTCGCTTGCAAGGAGGGAGAGATGGGTTTATGCTGACCAATTTGGTTATAAATCGTAAGTTATAAGTAAAAAGTCGTAAAATACTACAAAACAACAATTTACGACTTTTTACTTATAACCATACCACTAGTTTTATAAAAAAGATAAAATCATAAGCTTTGGTAAAAACTGTTAGAGAACCTAAAAAAAGACTAAAAGTGCTTAAAAAACACAATTTAGTCTTCGTCTTATAAAAACGCTAAATCTTTAATCTATGAAGTTGTTTAAAAATGAACTAATATTCTAAATGACATCTATTTTTCAACAACATCTATTTGATGGAGGCTATAATTTTTAAATCGGTTGGAAGAGTTTCCCCTTTGTTATTATAATGTGTGTTTTCTACCTTAAAACAGATACCATCTTTACTCTGAATATTGAAGGTATATTCTCCTTCGTACACCACAAACTCATTTTTTCCATCTACTTCTGTTGTAAACTCATTTTTATACACAACACCATAAGCACCATTAGGATGTTTAATTGTTTCAATAGGTGTCAACTTATCAGGAGTTCTCCCCTTTCCTATTGGGATGTTCTTTGAATCTATTCCGCTGTTTTGCTCTTTCATATATTTTGAAAACTCATCTACAGAAGTTTCGGTAAAACAGGTTTGCTCTGATTTTTCTATACGAATGCGTTCTTTCTTGCCTTTAATAATATAGCCCTTAAAAACATCTTCATAATTCAAATCTTCTTCTACTTTCCAATCTGCTGGAATTTTTGCTGTCAAATTAAATTTATCAAGTGAAATCTCTTGAGTTAATTCTAAATCTTTAGGAGTACTGTCTCCGCCGCAAGAAATTAATAGAGATAAAAAAAATAGGCTAATTAGTGATTTTGTTGTATTCATAATATTTGTTCTGAAATTGTAAATAAAAATCGTTTACCAACTACTCTTTAGACTACAAATATCTATGTTTTATTAGTCTATTTCTACACTAATAAAGAAACGCAGTAATTTAATGTACAAATGCTTGTTTTTGATTCACATTCGCTCCTAAAAAGGCTAACACTAGCACTGAAGTTGTTAAAGAATATCATTAAAAATCAATATCTATTTTTTATAATAAACTTATTACAATAGTCTGTTAAAAAATTAAGCAGCAATTCTACCAAATTGTAATATTTGGGCTTTAAGCTGCTTATTAAAAGTGTTGTTTGGGCAAATGCCAAACGTGTTAAAAAATAAATCAAGCATTAGTTCATTGAAATACATCGTCTTAATATTAGCCATCGAAAAAGGTACTTCTTCTTTATTTTCTAAGGAATACCAATAAAGTGCTTTAGCAACAGAAACAGCCGTCAAAGATGCATTTAAATGAAAATGAATTTTGTCTGCACTCCTTGCTTGACAATCTGTTAATCCAGTATGTTGTTTTCCATCACGGTATAAAAATTCAATTTGGTATCTTGCTTTGTAAGCTAAGAATAAATCAATTCCTGACATACTAGTATCTGTACTACAAAATGTTTTCACTCGTTGAACGGCTCCTTGTTCATCTAAATAATGAACTACAGCGACTCGACACCACCTTTTAAAAGCCGTTACCCAAACTGTTGCTTCATAAACAATGAAATCAGGCTCTTTAATACACATTGAGAAATAATCTAGATTAAGATTTAAACAGTCGACCTTCCCACTAAATTTTGTTGGGCGACCTCTGCGTTTTATACGAGGATGAATATAAGGATATTGCATTCTTGAATCTTTTCTTAATCGAGTTACTAAAAACATATCTACCTCTGATACAGCTTCTACAAACGGTTTCTTAGCAAAGTAAGCATCTGCTGCAAGGTATTTAGAAATTTGTGCCATCTCAGTAGCATGAGCTTGAACTAAGCCACCATAATAGTCCAATAAACTACCTTCTTCCTTCCAAAATAAAGTTTGATTACCGACTAAATGCATCGCTGTGTTATTCATTATATCAACCGCTCCAAAACCTCCTAATTCTAATCCTCGTTCTGATCTACTTGCACAGCCTGACCTAAAGTAGCCTACACCTGCTGTTGATTTTCCACTTTTAGGGATAAAGGTTGGGTCAAATACTACGATTTTTTCTTCAGACATTACTTCTGCAATTAAGGCAAGATTGAAACTACTAAAATCAAACTCTTTTTTGAAGTTTGCTCGATAGCTGCTCTCTTGCATTTTTCCATAACGTGCTAGTTGAGAAAAGTTGATTTTGCCTCGAACACTTAAAAACATTGTTATTATATGTACAAAAAACTTCCTCCTACTTTTATTAAGTCTCGGTATTTTATTTAATATTTGCTCGATGAGTATTTCGATATTCATTGGGTGAAAATTTTTTGTTTTTGTTGTGGTAAACTCAAACTTAATAATTTTCACCCTTTTTATTTAATCTAAATTTTCAACGGACTATTGTTATTATGAACCTTACAAAAAGGTATAAAACGCTACAACAAAGCCTAACCTTTTTATAATATATTGAAAGTGAGCTTTAAATACATGTCGTTTATCTTATCTTTTAAATGAAATAATTTCACAAATTTTATACTGCTTTATCGGTAACATTTAAAATAAAAAATGCATTAAGATTCAATTACAAAACAAAACCACACTTGTCTATGATGTAAATGAATTCTATAATGCTCTTAAAGTAAAAACCTTTTTACTTATGCTAAGTTCGAAAGGTTTAATGAATATTAAGCTACCTTTTTTAGGTAGCTTTTTTTTATTAAAAAAATGAAAAAGAGAACTTTAATAAGTTGTATTCACTTTTTATTTTATTTTTGTCTTATTAGACTTCAGCACACAATCATTTTCTATAAAAAACCATCAAAAACCTTATCAAATTCTAGGTAATTCCTATTTAATATTTGGGGGTCTTTGTAGTAATAAATCGTAATAAAATTATGGCAAATAGATTAATAACAGGTGGAACAGGAATGGTTGGCTCAGCCATTCATGCAGATCTTAAAATTGGTCGTAAAGATTGTGACCTAACGGATTGGAACGCTGTTAATACTTTTTTTGAAACTCACAAACCCAAAGAAGTGATTCACTGTGCAGCAAAAGTTGGTGGTGTTTGGGGAAATATGCATTATAAAGGGGACTTTTTTAGAGAAAATATCTTGATGAATACACATATCATTGAAGCAGCTCGTCTACATGGAGTAGAGCGGCTAGTTGCTTTTTTGTCTACTTGTGTCTTTCCCGATTCCGTAGAATACCCTTTATCAGAAGGAAAAATTCACCAAGGCCCTCCACATACGTCAAACGATGCTTATGCCTATGCCAAACGTATGACAGATGTTCAAATTCGTGCTTATCGAGAGCAATATGGATTAAACTATGTTTCGGTTATTCCAACCAATATCTACGGTCCTAATGATTTGTTTGATTTGGAAAATGGACATGTCGTCCCTTCTCTAATTCATCGTTGTTTTTTAGCTAGAGAACAAGGAAAAGATTTAGAAGTTTGGGGTTCTGGTACTCCCTTAAGAGAATTCATTTACGCAGAAGATGTTGCCAAGCTCTCAGAGTGGGCTTTAGAACATTATGAAGAATCTGAGCCTATTATTTTTTCTACCTCTGAGGAAACGAGCATCAAGACGCTAGTAGAAATGGTTGCAGAACTTTTACGATTCAAGGGCAAACTCATTTGGTTGAGTGACAAACCTGATGGACAATTTCGTAAGCCTAGTGATAATTCTAAATTAAAAAATTACCTGCCTAATTTTCAATATACACCACTTTATGAAGGCTTAAAGAAGACGATAGAATGGTTTGAAAATAACTATCCTAATGTTAGAAAGTAGTGGTGGATTAAGAAATAAAGCTCTACCGAATAGAACCTCGTTTCAAAGCTTTTAATGTAATTAACACGTGTTGCCAAACCGTTGGAACCAAGCCAAAATGTTTTTGAAGAATCGCAAAACGTTCTTTTAAGGAAACATTTCGATGTTGGGTTGAAATTCCTCCTTCTGCAAAACGACACCAATAAGTTCCTGTATCTCGAACTGTATTGGAAGCTTTCAGCACTCGTATTAACCAATCAAAATCGGCAACATAACGATAGTCCAAATCATACAGAGGTGCAAGAGTCCGTTTAACGAGCATTGATTGGTGGCTAATTGCCATGCCTTGTTTCATGGTTTTCCACGACAAAGTTTGGTCACTAGGGTGTGGTTTTCTAGTTTCTAAGCTTCGCTCATGGCCTTGTTCATCTATCAATAATGCCTTTCCATAAATAAAATCTTCGTACTGATGATTTTTCATGATAATACTCAGAGTATCTGGGGCATAAATTTGATCGTCGGCATGCATATACCAAATATAATCTCCTGTAGCTTTTTCCATTCCCTTGTTCATCGCATCATAAATTCCCTTGTCAGGTTCACTAAGTACCATAGCAATTTTATCTTCGTATTTTGCTACAATTTCTAGGGTATTGTCTTTCGATTTTCCATCTATAATTAAGTATTCAATATTTGGATAGTCTTGCGCCACAACACTTTTGATTGTTTTTTCAATCGTCTGTGCGGCATTATAACAAATGGTAATGATAGATATTTTTGGAAAAGATTGATTCATCGGATAAAATTGGATACGATAAGGAATGAAAGTATAATACGGAATTGAAAAAAGGATGTCGTGTAAAGCAATATTACGACAATTAAAAGCATATATCAAAAATAGCGCTTACTTTTGCCAAGCACTAGGATTACTAAAAGGAATTTTGTTATATTTAAGGTTTACTAAAAAAAACACATCTAAAACGACTCATGAATATTTTTAATAAGATATTTAATTCCATGAACGAAGAGTTGCCTGAATTCAAATCATTGGATCAAGGCATTGACTTTTTGATGGGTTACTTATCTCGTTTTAGCGAAGATTTGTACGAACAAGAATTTTACATCAACAAACGTTGGATGGAAGTTCGGGATGATGTAAATTTTCAAGAAGCAGTTTTGCACGTTTTTGAAGATAATGGCAGTTACTTACGCATTCTTGATGGAGATATTGCTACAGGAAGTTGGGAATACACCTTAGGTGGTTTGGTCATTAAATTTGCAGGACGACATGAATTGTACGAACGGGTTTTTCTAAATGAAAGCTTTTTCATTCTCAAAAAACATGGTGATCACACCTCTAAGGGAAATCGATCTAAATACTTTTTTATTGCGACCGAATCACTTGCTCGACGTATGGAGTGGACCGATTTATTAGTAATAATGTATGATATTTATAAAAGTAATACTAACTATATGATGATTGTCGTTGGCTTTTTTGTCTTAGTCGCTTTGATTATTTTTCTATCTATTCTATAATAATGTCCGCGCGATTACAAAAACTAGTAGCACAGTTTGCTCACCTCTCTCAAGACGACTGGGATGTTGCCTTGTCTAAATCTAAAATTATTAGCTTAAAAAAAGGCGCATATTGGGTTCGAGAAGGAGCAACCTGCCAATATATTGGTTTTGTGATAACAGGCGTTTTTAGAATTTTTTCGACGATAGAGGGCAAAGAAATCATCGCTCATTTTTCTTTTGAACGACGTAATCCTGTTTTATCAGCATATACTAGCTTTATCAACCAAATGCCTTCTGTAGAATCTATTCAAGCTTTGGAAGACAGTAGTTTGTTAATTTTACATTACGAACATTTGCAAAAACTCTACGTAGAAAGACCAGTCTTTGAGCGCCTTGGAAGGCTATTGATTGAGCAAATGTATGTTTTAGCTAAGACTAGGATTTATGATTTGCAATACAAAACAGCCACGGAACGCTATACGGAATTATTAGAAAAATATCCTCAAATTATCAATAGGATTGCCCATCATCATGTAGCTTCTTATTTAGGTATTGCGCCTGAGTCTTTGAGTCGATTGAGAAAAAAACTTCAGACCCCTTAATATTAATCCTTTAAATACTCAATAGGTTTCTTGCCATACTGTTCTTGATAAATTTTAGAGAAATAATGCACATTGCTAAAACCTATTTTATAAGCAATTTCTGATACGGTCTCATACCGTCGTTTTTCTAAATACTCTCTCGCCTTATCTAGCTTAATAACTCTAAAATATTGATTGGGCGTCAAGCCTGTTTTTGTTTTAATTTTTCGACGTAATTGTCGCTCACTAAGGTTCAAATCATACGCAAGACTGGTGATGCTAAATTGTGTGTTGCCCACTTCTCGTTTGGCAATTATTTCTAAATTTTCCATCCACTGATCTACTACTACAGGTATACTGTCCTGTTGCTCTATTCCTTCCTTTTCATTTTCCTCTGACACTTCCAATTGCCAAGCTTTGCGTTGTCCATAGTTTTTTAATAAATTTTGGACTCGAACCAATAATTCTTGAGGAGAAAAAGGCTTTTGCAAATAATCGTCTACACCAATTCTTAGCGCAAACAACTTGTCTTGTTCTGTTGCTCTGGCAGTCAACATAACTATTGGCAATTGTTGCCAATCTATATGCGATTTCACCTTCTGAAGCAATTCAAAACCATCCATCTCAGGCATCATCACATCTGAGATAATCAGATCAATTTCCGTTGCGTTTTGAGTCAAAATATTCAAGCCAATTTGTCCATTTTCTGCGGTAAGGGTATTATAATAAGAACCTAAAAGGTCTACTAAAAAAGAACGCATATCTTTATTATCTTCAACAATTAGAAGGGTTGAAGAATTTTCATTTTTAGGACCCAAAGAAGGCAAGGCAAGTACTTCTGCCTCCAAAGACTCTACTTCTAAGTCAAGTATTGGGTTTTCGACGATCGAAGTAGGAATAGACAGGGAAAATTTTGCCCCTTTATCCAGTTCGCTTTCTACTTTTATGCTCCCTTTTAACAATTGTACAAACTCGTAGGTTAGTGCTAAACCAATCCCAGTTCCTCCTTGTACGATAGCTTCTTTTCGTTTGGATTGATAAAAACGATCAAATATATAAGGCAAATCATCAGCGTGAATTCCTTTGCCAGAATCGATTACTTCTAGTTGAAGAAGCACTTGCTCTGTTCCTATTATTTCTTGGGCTACGTTTAGCACAACCCTTCCACCTCTAGGCGTATATTTCAAAGCATTCGATAATAGGTTATTTAAGATTTTTTCAAACTTATTTGCAT
>ENA-ORXM01003055-ORXM01003055.1-marine-metagenome-genome-assembly--contig:-NODE-3055-length-17580-cov-7.063303_pt1 | contig 17580 bp, 15 predicted proteins | sample MGYA00237867_ERZ511480 | MGnify/ENA primary metagenome ERZ511480 (study PRJEB26309, sample SAMN06266103) | marine metagenome | isolation source: Algal blade | place: United Kingdom:Sidmouth, United...
AAATATCATGTCCCCGTTCCTTTAACAGCACCGCCGCTTTGGCACGCACCAGCATCGTTCGATCAGCCTGAGCAGCAAATGCCTCTGCTTCAGCCATCTCAGCACAACTTAACCCGCTCGACTGCTGTTTCCAAAGCAAGAATTCCATCCGCGTCTGTTCGTCCTCGCTCAAACGCGTACGTGCTGCATTCCACAACGCTGCGTCTGACAAAGCCGCAAGTTGCTCCAGTTCACCGATCACTGCCTTATCAAGCGGCATACTAGTCACGCTCGTTCTGCTCAACTAGCTCATTCAAGCGAGCATAAAAACTATCCAATCCGTCATCATGAAGCGCAAGTGAACCAAGCTCCGACAGAGCCTCTATTTCTGAAATCTGCTCCACCTTTCCGGCTATTTCAGAACGTTGTTCTGCCGTGACGGCATCATTTTTCTCCAAGATTTCAAGCAGCATTCTGCGTAAATAGACTGCTGCTTGTTCAAAACCTTGCGCAATACCACGTCGTTCTGCGTTAGTTACATATGCCATTGGGTGCTCCTCTTACCTACTCGCCTCACACGCTCAGCGTGGAAGCGAGCACCAGACGCTCCGCGTCAACTATTTGGCTACTAAATAACGACGACGGAGCCTCAATCTAATGGAAACATATCAGCCAAGTAATCTCTTTGAATCTGGCGTGTGGTCTGCTCGGTTGCTTCATTCATCTGCAGCAGATTAACCGTTACGCGTCCTGTTGCGGTGCGCCCATAAATGCGCCGCAAATCGCGACTACGTCGAAAATGATCAGGCCAAGAATCTGTGCGTGGGTTAAATAGCGGGGCCGAACGACCTGTGCGAGCATCCACCTGTTCGATCACATTACTCTTGAATAGATTGCAACGTCGACAGGCAAAGGCTAAGTTTGACGGAAGCGTTAACCCGCCGCGCGAGCGAGGAAAGATGTGCTCAACTTCAAAAAAAGTTTCGCCAAGCAGCACTTTGTAGCGACGGCAATATTCGCACCGGCCATGGGCGCGTACATCAACAAGATCGCGCAGGGATAGTGAATCAGTTTTCATTCAGCCATCAATTCTCGTTGGCGGCCAGAGCCTGCAGATTGGTCAACATAGCAGCTTCCAACTCCGCAAGTGCCTGCTCAGCTTGCGCAGAATTCATGTCGCCATCCGACTGTTCCGTAAGTTGTGCTAGGCGCTCTGCCAAATCCGTCGGCAGCGGTTTGAGCATTTCTGTCTCGACGCGTGCGCGCTGTGCCTGTTGCATCTTATTGTACGCATCTACATCCGCCTCAGTCAGCCCAAAATCGTCAAGCGTAAAGCTTGTCGCACCATCAACATATGCTGACTCATCCAGCATGCGCCCCATAAGCGCTCGAAGCTGCGATGCGCTTAGCACATAGTAGGTCTCGGTCTGCCCATCAATCCGCAAGGGCGTCCCCTGCGCTTCGATTTCAAGCAACAGATCTGCTTGCTCAATTCCAGAATTTGGTCGGTTCAGTGAAAGAGCCATTCGTTTCCTCGATTTAGTCATAAACATCGTTCGAATCTGTCTCCTATTATATCATAGAAATTGGTACTCAAGCGCCATCCGCGAAAAAACGCCAACCCCAGCCATGTACCGTCACCACATGCTCCTCATCCGACACCTCCCGAATCTTCGCCCGCAGCCGCCGCACCATCGCACCCACAGCCTGTGGTGTCACCCCATCGATCACCACATCATCTTCATAGATAGCATCAATGATTTCATCCTGACTCACAATCTTCGACTCGCTCTCATGCATCAACATATAAAGCGCCCACTGCGACCGCGACAGCGTCGAACTTTGCGCGGCCGTCTCCATATTCACAATTATCTTCAAATCGATAGTTGGTTTTAGCATCATGCCTCCAATTATACCAAAAACAGAACAAACGTTCAATGAGTTTGTGCATCCACAGATGACGATCTGTGGATGCACAAACTACGTTATCGAATGCCGAGCATCACCCGTATTTTAGATGACCCAAGCGTCTCCAACACTTGCACGCTTTTGAGCCGACTCAATGTCCACCTCAGCAAGCTGAACATAAATTAAAACGGTCTCTAATTTTTCATGACCTAGAATTCGTTGTAACTCAAGCGGGCTACCACCATTGCGCAAAAAATTAATGGCAAACGTATGGCGGAAACGATGGGGGCCAGCACCTTTTACTCCATAACGGCTGCCAGCACGCGACACAATCTGAAATAAATAATCTCGAGTGAGCCGTTTTTTGTTTTGCGTTATAAAAAGTGGGTCGGTTTCATCATACTCTTTACGCACCGACATATATTTCCACAACCGCTTCCGGCTCCGATCGCCCATTGGTAATATGCGCTGCTTGTTACCTTTTCCATGTAGTACGTTGAGCCGCCCGTACTGCCGATCAAAGTCCGCAATATTTAACGCACATAACTCAGCCGCTCGAATCCCTGTATCCAGCAAAACTGCAATCACGGCAGCATCACGGACATAGGAACGTCGTTCAACCTCAACATACTTTTCGTTCGCTGGATCATATGATTTCATATACTGAACACCACGCCGGATCAGTTTCACTTCTGCCTCACTGTGTGGCTCTCGCATTTTTTTAGGCACTTTGGGTCGAGGCACTCCATTTTTCACAACATGTGGAATCTCAAACTCTGGCGATGCCCACGTCCAAAATGCAGAGAGCGCTATCCAATGATTCATTATTGTTTGAGCCTGTACACAGCGTTCCTCCTCCAAATAGTTTAGGTACCCATTTACATCACGAGCCGTTACTTCTTCAATTTCTTTGTCTTCAAGCCATTCTTGAATACTTCTATAGATTCTAGAATAGCTCGCAAATGTCGCTTCGGAACGATTCCGTTTATTCGTTAACCAGAATCCCTCAACTGCTTCTGAAAACTGCATGAAAATCTCCTCCAATAATTTTTATGAGTCTGCTGCTTATCAACTTGAAATATTGAGCCTCATGTGCCATATTTCTGCGATTACGTTATAGTCTGAATCTGTGTACTAACTTTCTCCTTGCTGTTGGAGCAAGTTGTCTCGTTACCGAGCAAAATCTGTAAAAAATAGTCAATCTGAATCTGTGTGCTAGGCTCCCCCTTTGAGCAAAAATTATTATTTCCCTTAAGTGATAAATTCCATCCATTGTGATAATAATATTTGTCTGTAAACGCAATGTGGGGCGTATTCCAGGAATTTCTTCCTAAAATACGCCCCACATTGCGAACAAATGTTCTTTTCGGGTTCTATTGTACATCAACTAAATGATATGTACAATTTTATTTAAAAGCACTCAGATTGCTCAGATTATAAGCAACTACTATGGAACCGCAGATTACGCAGATTTGCGGACTTGAGACCCCTACCCTAGCACACAGATATAGGCTGTTGGCCCTGTATCTGTGTGCTAGGGTAGGAACTTGATTAACGTACTATGCTACCCTCAAAAAAACATTATCGACCTGCGGGTTGTGGTTTGGCGCACACGAATAAATCAAATCCACACGCACCCGATTTTCGGACTAACCTACCCTTTTCGCAAACAGAAAAAAGTAAACGCACGCGCATAAGACATATTATCGCAGTGCTGAAAAAATACCACTATTTGTATCCTCTGAGTAGAGCCCCTTGTGGACCCCACCTACCTCTTTTTGCGACATCAGCTTCGATGTCGTACTGCTATTGAAAACAAACCCAACTCTTGTAAATCAGCCGGATCTATTATCCGAATTTGTCTCTTGCCAAAGAGCAATAAACAGCTCAACCTTAAAAATATGAGGCTAATTTAATAATGCCTATTGACAATGGGATTTAGTTGATGTATTATCGTTTATCGAATTTTATAGAACTTTTGTTCTGGTAAATTCGACACCATTGAAACCCACATCAACCACCACACTGAGTAGTCCCAACATCGCACTCCTCAGACGCGATCCCCCCGCTTCTGAAATAAAAGAATGGACTGGCGCATCACTATCTAAACCTTGCTCCTTGCGTCTGTCCACACGCCACTAGCTCTACCAACTCAACCAGTTAGAAGCACTCTTTTCGTTGTGAGAAGAGTCTATTTCGCTACACCGGAGACCAATAAGAATGTCCTCAGAATCTTCTTCAAGTACAGTCGATATACCAAGCGTAGAACCCGAGCCTGACCCGGACCCAGAGCCTGACCCGAGTTTGCCCTTTGCGGCGCTTTACGCACGCAGCTATGGGCAACCCACAAGAACACAATGGCAACAAGCCTGGACCCAATGCGTTGAGCAATGGCTTGGCTCAGGCGCTCGTCGCAGCGACCACACCCGTCGAGCCTACAGCCGTAATGTCGAGACCTTCCAGCAGTATATCGCCAAGCGCGACAACATCCATCATTTTTGTCAGTCAATCAGCCCATGCAGGTCAGTGGCTGGCTCGTTGAAATGCGCCAAGCACAACTCAGCGAAGCCACCATCAACCAGCGGTTGGCCACCCTCAGTTCACTCTACAAATTTGCATCCAATACCACAACCATCATCAGCGGGCGCGAAATCTCGCTCCTGATTGATGCCTACGGCAATACGCGCATCAGCCCCTTTGCCGCTTCCTACATTAAGCGTCCCCAAATTAGACCCTACAGCAACGCGGTCGCGGTGCCAGCTGAAGCCTACAGTTGGATCATCTACGATCTACAACAGAGCACGCCCACGCCATCCAACCTACGTAACCTAGCACTGCTCTTAATGTTCGGGCTCAACGGTTGGCGCGCCAATGAAGTACTCTCGATGCAGTGGCAATATATCCAAAAAGGAGGCAAAGATTTCATCTATGATTGGACCGGGAAAGGCAGCCATGGCGAGCGCACCAAACGCCCGCTCCCCGCCGATAATTACATCGCTATCATCAACTACCTTAGCTTTGCTGGTCGATACCATCCCCATGCGATAAACCATCCAGATCACATCCAAGACGATGCTTATATTTGGCAGCCGGTCACCAATGTCGAGCGTAATAACTTCAGCCGCTTGCCAAAGAATCTCAACTCGAATCGACCTATCAGCCGCAGCAGCGCCACCGGTGTCCTCCGGCGTTGTCTGCATCGCTACTATCGCAAACTTTACCGCCGCACGGGACGCGTTGATGCCAACGAAGCGGCCATCAAAGAGGCCAAAAAGTATACGCTCCACAGCCTGCGCCACATGGTCGCTCAGCAACTTTATCTGGGCAGCAATAGCGATCTCAAACGGGTGCAGGAACTCATGAATCACAAGAATATTGCCACCACGCAAATCTATCTCAACAACATGGCCAATCCCAAAGATGACCACAGCCAGATTCTATCGCAGCAGCTCTCGCTCAACTTTCCAAAAGTATAGCATTAGGGTGGTAGAGCAACTGCTTGCGTGTAAAATGTCAAAACTGTGCAGTCAACAAATAGACCACATTACAAGTCAGGAGAATCCAAAGATGTTACCGCTTGCGACAGAAGAGAATCGCCGCTTGCTAGACAATCACAACTTGTTAATCAACAGATGACCGAAACCGTCGAACGGATGCGCGCCCAACTTCAACAGGCGCATCTGCCCTTTTACGCTCATAAAAACAGGCGCGAACTTGCCATGTACCTCAATCAGATCACGGATCAGCTTGCACAGCAACACCAAAGCCAGCAGCAGATCCAACAACAGGCCGCCAACCAAACTTGTACGGCCAGCAACCTCATCCTGCATCGAACGCCAGAACGAATAACGCGCATCGCCATGGCAAACCATTCACCAAACAGACAAAGGGAATGGTCTCTCAACCGTAGCGTACCAGCCTTGACCCAGCCACCACGGATCATCGGCCAATCTTAAGCCGCACACCTTATCTAGTCTAGAAAAATCAGAGGGAAAAACCAACCATGAACCAAAAAATAACGCTCCAGTTACTTGTCGACCGAAGTCGACGTGCCGAGCAACGAATGGACAAAAAGCACCTGCGCCGTACCACCAAACGCAAAAAGCGGGTCGCCTAGGACACTATTGCCCAACTGCATAGCAATCTCGATAATCTGACCCATATACGAAAACTCTTTCCATTAATTGGTACGCCGGCAATCGAACAGTGCGGCAGAAAATTGACTCTGGTTACCCATCCTGTTGCCAATACAATCGAAGAAGAGACGCTCGTCACGCAACTCGAACAATATACCAATGATCTGTGCATACATCTGCGCCTTACGCATGAGCCATCACAGTTTTTTAAATTTATCCAACTCTGCCGCTACCAGAGAGCGGATCAAGCCCTGCATCAAATCTCCGAGACAGGCAAACTCTTGGCCGCTGTACAAGCCTGGCATAACCAGCAAGAGAGCGACCTTCTGCTCGCGCAACAGCTCATCGACCTGATGAGCGACTGGCTACAAGCCTATATTGCTTGGGACAACGAATGTATTCAACTGGCGCAAGAGTTAATCGAAGCACATTGGAAGCCACATATGCTCTATCGGCTCAGCTACGCGCCAGGCATCAACCCAAGCCAGCCCGAAGCACATCCGCTAGATGGGAATCGACCACAGCATGTCAAAAGCATTGTCACCTGCACCGAGCCAAACATTGGCCGCATCTCATACAAAAACATCGATCCAGATGGAGAACATTCCATTCAGATCATCTTGGGTGGGCTGCTCGACTATGAGCCGCTCGCCTTTGAGAGCAAGCCGTAGATCAACCAGCCGCTTCCCTATCATATCTGTCATTTAATTGGACACCATACCGTCTGCCTGCCACCCTGCAACATCGAGGCTCATCAGCATCCCGAACCACCGCCCGCGCCGCCCGAACTCACTGTCTATCTAGCCGGCAACGGCATCGAATCGCTTGTTGCAGACTCTTTGGGGCTCTATCTAGAGGAAGAAATCGAGCTAGATGACGCCGTCCAGAAACTAATCCAACTCAATCCAGACGAGCTGGTTCAGCTCAATCCAGGCGGCATCTTTTAGAACGACAAAATCTAATGAGAGGCGCAGATGAACCCTAAACAACCACCTATTCGCGGCCCACCATATTACCCAAACAAGCCAGCCAAAAGTTTTCTGTAAATAATCAACTTTTCAATTTCTACTAGGAGAAAAATGTCAATCTCAACATCAGCCAAAATTGATGATGACCCAGACGGAGCAGATTCTGACCCATCAGATCAACAGTACTATGTCAACCAAAAAGCCGAGCGTGATCCAACAGATTATACACCAAACAATCACTGCGTGATCTGCGCCTCTAAATATATGGCCGACTTACTAGGAACAGAAGGATTCAAAGCGGTCGCGTTGCTCAATTTAGAGGCAAAGGACAATCTGCCAGAGCTGCCATATGACGCCATTGTCGGGTTCGATCTCGAAACCTGCTTGCAAATCAATCCCATGCTTGGTCGTATCCAGTGGCTTGACAGCATGAACAATCAATCTCTGTTTTCCCTTGAAGCGTTAATGCACGGAGGTGGCACGCCATACTACAGCATAAAGCTCTCCATTCATGAGGCTACTCCTGCTATCTATGAGCTTGCCGAGCAGGTGCGTAAAGCACGCCACAGTGACCGAAAGCAATTGATGCTCGACTTCTGCACAGCGTTCAATCGTCTAGACATATATGACCAAATTTGCCACCGCTCCCCACTCTCTCTTGCAAGCGGCATCAAACAGGGTGATCTCAACAGCATCATCGAAGCTATTTTGGATGCCGAGATAAATGGAGATGATTTCAAAACTATCTCCTATCATGAACTGCTGACAATGGATATCCCTGAACCAGATTGGTTTATCTCTAAATTTATCGAAGAGGGCGCTTTTGCGATCGGGAGTGGCAAGGCTAAATCGGGCAAAACAATCTTCTTTTCGGCGATGGCCTTGGCCGTCTCTGCTGGGGCAGAGTGGATGGGGCGCAAAACCAAAAAGGCCAAAACGCTTTATCTTGCGTTAGAAGATACCGATTACTCTATCCAGCAGCGGATACTCAAGCAGACAAAGGCTGATGGTTTAGAGCGAGACATCGATTTCAAAACCGAATTCGAGAGTCTCAGTGGTCCAGGCCTCAAACGTCTGCGCGAGGAGATCGTCAGCGAGGGTTATAAGTTTGTCGTAATCGATACGCTCACCAGCGCCACGGGCCGATTTGACCAAATGGATGCACTCCAGGTGGCCATCACCTTCAAGGCGCTACGCAAGGTTAGCAAAGACACGAAATGTACCATCTTTATTGTTGACCATCAATCCAAAGGCAGTAAAGAGGGAGTTGACGTTTCCGACGTCCACTTAGGCTCGATCCAGAAGAGTGCGCTGGTCACTTTTCAGCTCTCATTTGAGGCAGATAAAGAGAACCAAACAGCGGTCGTCAGAGCAAATGGCAACTTTGTCGGTGATATCAGCATGGCCTTGAAGTGGAATAAAGAAACGCTCTCTTGGGTCTATGAAGGTGACGCTGTTGAGATAAAAAAGAGTCGCTTGGAGGAAGCGGTAATTGAGGCAATCAAAACTTATGGAGGAGAGGCTACAAATAAACAGATCGCAGAAGAGATAGGTCGTACGCTCAGCCATACGAACAAAGTGCTCAAGCAACTGCAGGGTAAAAAGATCATTGAACGCAGACCGCAAAAAGAGAAGGGGAGAGTATTGTTGAATATATTACTCTAAAGATGGGTCTTTAATCCGCCCGATGTCATAAATGTCACTAATGTCATGGTTTTCAAGGGGGGGGGCAAAATCAAAAATGACCCCCTCTCTATCTGATGACATTTATGACATTTGTGACATTTACTCGATACAATGAAGTGGAGTTTGAGGTTCCGCCTCTTGCTGATCCGAGTGCGGTTCGCATCTGTTAGCGTATACAAAAGTCAAATACCACCGGTTTACCGGTGGCTTGAAATAATACCCCTGGAAGGGGTTCCTATCTGATTACTCGTTATGTAACTAACAAGCCTGCTTGATACGGGTCGTTATCTGTGTACTTCTTCTCTTGCCATTTGACGTATCGGCGAATCTTTTCGTCATCGAACCTGATTGTACTTGCACTGTAGACTCGCGGCCAGAGTTTTCGAACACAGCATCTTTTGCTTCATCGTTCGTATTTCTGAAACAGACAGAACGAATGCGATCACATCCTAAATCTCTTTGGCCGTATTCCTGCCAAGGAGAACTATCATACTTCCTCTCACGGTGAAACCTTTTTATGGGACCACTACCAGAGGTAGTGGTTTTCTATACTGCATAATAAAATATCGCCATCATCATCGGCCATCATCGCAAAAACAATCGACGTGCCTTTTGGTCAAAACGATTAACATTACAACCCATTAATCATCTGTTAACCGATACCTTTTTGCACTCAGAATTCAAGATTTACTTCACTATACTGTATGTGTGATAACTTCAAAGCTACTACATAGAAGAAATATATTTCAAGAAAACTCTCTTCTATTAACCCAGTGAATTGTATTAATCGTCTCTCGACTAGAACAATAAGTAGTTTATTAAAAGTGAATGCTGATTCGCTATCCCACTTAACCAAGTGACTGTTTGACGCTCTATGGAAGGGGATCAGATGTGTAGGGGAAGGTACAGTGGTGGTTAAGAGTTTTGAGTAGATGATTTGATCAATTTTGTCGAACTGGCAGAAAAAGACGACTTGGGCTGTTTATCCATATAGACGGCAGAAAAAGACGACTTGGACTGTTTATCCATATAGACGGCAGAAAAAGACGACTTGGACTGTTTATCCACATAGAAAGAAAGCAGGTGTGTATAGATTTCTTTGCCTATAATGAATAATTAGATCAAAAAAAAGAGATACTGTTTAGAGACTTGGCGGTCTACAGTATCCCTTTAGGTTCGACATGGTGTATGTCACGCGTCGTATATGTTTTCACATTCCGAGCATCGATCTATTTACCCTGTCATTGTTTATTATACCACACGATTTTTTATATATCTAGAAGCAAAAATTTGAGATAACGAATATGCAGCAAAATAGACGTAGCATCTTTCGCAGCGAAGCAGTCGCAGAATACATTAAAAATCGAGAACAGGCAGTTTTGCCTCGATTTATCACTCCCCAAATCTTTTGCTATTTATGGGGCATTGTAGGATTGCTGATGCTATCAGGTTTGCTTGCATGGTTTATACAAATTCCTACTCATACAGAGGGCACAGCGCAGGTAATACGAGGCGATGGCGAGTTGGTAGCAACCACAGGCATGATGATAGTTGCTCTCTTCCCACCAGATATGCTGGAGCGGCTATTATTGGAACAGACAATATTTATCAGACCGGCAACCCAAACCAGTATTGAGCAGTCTGTTAGCCAACCCATTATATTAACTGAGCCGAAAGTACTAAGCCCTAAAATTATTCAATCTAGATTTGGCCTTAATGTTAGTACATTTACTCAACAGCCTTCGACAGTAGTCGTAGCTGCTCTGGAACAGCCTTTAGGGAATCTACCGGAGTCTGTATATGAAGGAGCAACTTATTCCGTGATGGCCGAGACAGGAAGTTACCGTTTGCTGACTCTAATTCCAGGTCTTGGCTCGTTTTTGGAGGTCAATTGATGAATTCAATTAGCCCAATACGACAAAGCGCAGTTGCTCGGCTTCAGAGAATGTTTGACCTGATAATTTATAGGTTTAAACAATTTATCCATTTACCAAGGATGCTTTTTCATCGGCGGGTACCCGTTTTGTTACAAATGAGTGCTGTGGAATGTGGTGCCGCATGTTTGGCAATGATTCTGAGTTATCATAGACGTAAGACCAGAGTAGCTGAATGTCGCGATGCAATCGGAACAGGGCGAGATGGTATCACAGCTCAATCTCTTATCCAATCAGCGCGTGGCTACGGGTTACGGGTTAAGGCATATGGAATTGAAGACTGTGAGAATTTTCAGTATGTTCATCTTCCAGCAATTGCACATTGGGAATTTAATCACTTTGTAATCATCGAGCGTTGGTCACCAAAAGAGATTGAAATAGTTGATCCAGCGGTTGGGCGGATGACCATAGACATAGCAGAATTTAATCAGAAATTTACTGGCGTAGTGCTAGTGCTGGAACGTGGAACTCATTTTCAGATTCGTCAATTTTCTGGTAAATCGGCATGGCGGGCCTATTTATTCACATTGCTGAATTTGCATGGGGTTATACGTATCCTCGGACAAGTGGTAGCAGCCTCTCTTCTTCTACAGGGATTTGGTTTGCTGCTTCCGTTCTTTACCAAAATTTTAATCGATAGCGTCCTCCCATTTCAAGTAGGAAGTATGATGCCGATGTTGGGCATCGGAATATTTGTTCTGCTTCTTACGCAAGCAGTTACTTCCTATCTGCGTTCTATTCTATTGATCTATTTGCAGGCCAAAATTGACTCACAGATGATGCTCAGTTTCTTTGAACACATTCTTTCGCTACCATTTAGCTTTTTCCAAAAGCGTAGTACCGGTGATCTGATGATGCGCCTTAGCAGCAATGCAATCATTCGGGAGACATTGACAAGCCAGACACTTTCAGCGATTTTGGATGGAAGCTTGGTTATTCTCTATTTTCTGATTTTGATTTCTCAACTCCCTTTATTTGCCTTCTTAGCGTTGGGCATTGGCCTAGGACAGATTAGCGTATTACTAGGTACGACGCGTGCAATGCATGGGCTGACGCAGAAGGATTTAGCGGCACAGGCTGCATCTCAGAGCTATCTTGTAGAAGCACTGTCAGGGATTGCAACAGTTAAAGCAACTGGAGCAGAAGAGCGAACACTAGAACACTGGTCGAATCTCTTTTTCAATGAAATGAATGTTTCGTTGCAACGCAATCATCTCTCCGCGGCAATTAGCGTAGCCGTGAGGTTTTTAGATCAGTTGGCACCTTTATTGTTGTTATGGGTTGGTGCACTATACGTGCTGAATGGCACGCTGACGCTAGGAACAATGCTAATGCTCAATGCTCTGGCGCTTGCTTTTCTAACTCCACTCAATGCCTTAATCGAGAATGGTCAACAGTTACAACGTATGAAAGCATACTTTGATCGCATTAGTGATGTATTAGAGGCAGAACCTGAGCAAGTTTTACAGACAGTACTTACAGTTCCTACTTTACAGGGAGGTGTTGACGTAAACAACATCTCATTTCGCTACGATCCAAATAGCCCGCTTGTATTAAAAAATATCACATTTAGTGCGGAATCTGGAAAGAAAATTGCTCTGGTTGGCCCAAGTGGTTCTGGAAAGAGTACGTTAATGCAATTGTTGTTAGGACTATATCGACCTGAAGAGGGTGAAATTTGCTACGACGGTATTCCGCTCCATGCTCTTAACTATCGCACGCTACGCAGCCAAATTGGTGTCGTATTACAAGAGTCTTTCATGTTTTCATCCTCGATCCGCAAAAATATTGCGTTTGGTAATCCAACATTGACCTTTGAAAAAATAATACAAGCAGCAAAGTTGGCTGCCATTGATGATGAGATAAATTCCATGCCAATGGGCTATGAAACGTTGGTCTCAGAGGGAGGAAGTGGTCTATCTGGCGGTCAGCGACAGCGTTTATCTCTGGCGCGGGCTCTAGCCAATGAGCCAGCAGTTTTGTTGTTAGATGAAGCAACAAGCCATTTGGATGCAACTACAGAAGGCACCGTGGATACGAATCTCAACAATGTGAATGCTACACGAATTATAAGCGCTCACCGTCTAAGCACGATTCGAAATGCTGATTTAATTCTTGTGTTGGATAAGGGCCGGATTGTTGAGCGGGGAACGCATGATGCTCTACTAGCTCAAGGTGGCACATATGCACTTCTAGTGCATAGCCAGTTGGCTGTTAAGCTGACCGAAACGCAGGAACTCTAAACATATTTTGGTGTTATCGGCGATCTGACTGCAGGCAGAAAACCGTTAATATATATATCAGGTTTTTTAACTCTAACTAGTAAAGGAACATAAACATTATGTCAAATTTAGATATTGTACGTGCTTGGAAGGATGAGAATTATCGTAACAGTCTAAGTGAAGCAGAGCTTGCTATGCTGCCAGCCAACCCAGCAGGCATGATCGAATTAACAAACGAAGAACTTGGTGATGTTGCTGGTGGGCGAGTCGCTGCCGCTACACAACCCGTTATTTCGTTTGGCTGCTGCGATAAGACCATAACTGTCGGCAGCTGTAAAGTTGGCAGCCTTGGCTGCTGCGCAATGCAGTAAGTTAGCTAACTATTACGCTTGGATAGCGGGAGCATATCCAAATAGACATGCTCCCGCTACCAAAGAAAGATGAATTGGATACTGGGCTGGTAGAATTGTTAACAATTCTACCAGCCCAGTATCCAGTATATTGTAAACATCATACTGCATTTCACAAAACGCGAGCCTATTGGTTCTATCTTATGTGCATTTTGCCAGTATCAATTATTGTGGGTTCCGAGGCAGAAAATGAGTCAACAAACTATCCAAACATTTACATGGCAAAATGCAATAACGCTGAGAGAACGGGGCTATAATCTAGATCAAAGTCAGGATGAGTCTATACCAATAGCGGAAAATTCAATCAAAACGAGTCCTCATGTTACGCAATGGCAGGAACAATATCCATTTAAGAATGGTGATTATTTTGAAGAACGACTTGCTGTTGACAATCTTCTCACAGACGACTTTCAGTTTTTAATCACCGAGACGAAAGAGTCGCTGCGCAATCGGTTCTCAATAAAGCCAGAATGGGTTAGAACGATTGAGGAAGCTTATGCTGCATCGAACAATACCACTACAAATTTCCTCGAAATTGATGCTACGTCTAAATTTTCTGGATTTTTGCTGTTGATAAAACCTCTCATTGATCAGGGAATGGGAAAGATTTATGAAGGTTCAAAAAGTATGACGAATGAACACAATATTCTGCCTTTTGAATTGGAGAATATTGTAGAAATCCTTTTGCAAGGTCTACTAGAGCAGCTGATACGGCAAATTGACAATACACTTGTGCTTGAGCTACATGTTGCGCGTTTACAAGGAAGCCTTAGCGGGAATACACCTGACGAACGTTTTAATTCTTTTGTAGAGCGTCTACTTGAGCCTGATGTGGCATTAGCAATTTTTGAAGAGTATCCAGTGATGGCTCAACAAGTTGTTCGTCATATCGATAAATGGGTTAATTACAGGCTAGAATTCTTAACAAATTTATGCAATGATTGGGAAATGCTCTGTAACTCTTTCGAGATTGATCAGAGCATGTATTTATTGAGCAATGTACAAGGTGATGGTGACCAGCACAATGACGGTCGGCATGTTTTAATTGCCACCTTTGAGTCTCGTCCACATCCCATCCCTTTAGATTTATCATTTAATATTGTCTACAAGCCGCGCTCATTGACTGTCGATTTGCACTTTCAGACGCTGTTAAAATGGTGCAATGCTCATGGTTTTGAGCCAGATTTTCGTACTATAAAAATCTTGGACCGCGGTAGGCATGGTTGGTCTGAATTTGTTTTCGCTGGCGATTGTGAGACACCTGATGAAATTCAGCGATTCTATGAGCGCCAAGGTGGATATCTGGCCCTGCTCTATTTGCTACAAGCGACTGATTTCCATTATGAGAACCTAATTGCTTCAGGTGAGCATCCTGTTTTAATAGATCTGGAGACGTTGCTTCATCCACATCACGAGCAAGTTGATCCAGAGTTTTCAAAAACTTTACTGGGAAACGCAGCCTCCTTCTCTGTGCTTAATGTTGGGTTATTGCCTGAACGTCATTGGGATAGTGAAGGTGCTGAGGCATTAGAAATGAGTGGTTTTGGTGCTACCGCAAACCAGCTTTCTCCGAAACCAGTTCCTTATTATGAGAATGCTGGCACAGACGAAATGCACTTAGCCCGAGAGCGCATTCCAATGCCATCTGCTAACAACCGTCCTTTTTTGAAAGGATTTGACATTGATGTATCAGACTACACTGATGCTATATTAGTAGGTTTTCAGAACTGTTACAGTGTTTTGCTGAATAATCGAACCGAGCTACAAAAACTAGATGGGTTACTTAATAATTTTGCAGCGGTAGAGGTACGCGTGATTTTGCGTCCAACATATTTATATACATTACTACTACGTGAAGGTTATCATCCCGATCTGTTGCGCGATGCGCTAAAGCGTGATCAATATTTTGATAAGCTCTGGATTGGCGTACAGCATCAGCCGCATCTTGCCAACGTGATCTCTACGGAACATGCAGACTTATGGAATGGAGATGTTCCGCTATTTCTTACCACTCCAGAGTCACTTGACCTTAAAAGTTGTTCTGGAGTGAATTTGCCTAATTTTTTCCAAAAACCGACTATGCAATTGGTATATCAGCGATTGGAAAGTTTAAGCGAGAAAGATCTAGCTCGACAACTTTGGTTTGTTCGGGCGGCATTAGGTACGCTTACTATGGAACCCGGTCATGCTATTTGGCCTACGTATCAGCTATCTATATCAAATATGATGGCAACGCGTGACGAATTGCTGAGGGCAGCATGTGCAATTGGAGATAGATTGGAAGAACTTGCTATCTGGAACTATGAACAGACTGAAGTTACGTGGATTGGGCTAGCCATGGTGCAGGATAAGCATTGGTCTTTGCTACCTTTGGGCATGGAGCTATATGATGGAGTACCAGGAATTACTCTCTTTCTGGCTTATTTGGCAGAACTGACTGATGAATCTCGCTATCGTATACTGGCTAAAGCAGCTTTTGCAACCATCCTTCATGAGATTGAGCATAACCAGTCTTATATTGCCAATATTGGTGGCTTTACTGGCTGGGGTGGACTTCTCTATACTTTGACCCAATTAGATACCCTTTGGAATGACGATGCTTTATTAGATCGAGCTGAAGCTTTGCTATCCCTTTTTCCGTCTTTGATTGATGCTGACGATGCATACGACGTTTTGAGCGGAACGGCGGGCTGTCTTAAAGCATTGCTGGTGCTCTATCGACGTCTGCCAACACAAGAAGTTATGGCTCTGATGATTCAGTGCGGGGATAAGCTTTTGCAGGGTACACAATCCATCCAAGGTGATTTTGGTTGGATAATTCCTTCGGAGAAGAGGCCGCTAGCTGGTTTTTCTCACGGAGCAGCAGGAATAAGTCTGGCGCTTTTGGAAATAGCTCAACTGTCTGGTGAAAATCGTTTTCAGGAAGTCGCAGTGCGTGCGATGTGCTATGAGCGGTCCTTATTCTCGGCGCAAGAGCGCAATTGGCCAGATTTGCGCGAACTCGATTACCTAACAGATCATGATTCGCAGAATAGTTTTATGAGTGCATGGTGTCACGGTGCCCCAGGAATTGGCCTGGCACGTTTGCAGACAATGAAATATCTAGATGATAGTGAGATTTATATCGAAATTGAGCATGCGTTGGCCTGTACGCTTGCAAACGGATTTGGGGCAAATCACTCACTTTGCCACGGCGACTTGGGAAATTTAGATCTATTGCTACAAGCTAGTCATGAATTTAATGATGAAGTCTTGCGGAAGAAAGTTTATCAAATTGCAAAGGGAATTTTAGAGAGCATATCACAACGTGGTTGGCTTTGTGGTGTACCATTGGATGTTGAAACTCCGGGATTAATGACAGGATTGGCTGGGATTGGCTATGAACTACTCAGGCTTGCGGAACCAGAGAAAGTCTCTTGCGTGTTGACACTAGAACCGCCGAAACTGTAGAATGTGAACAATCACTGTTGAACCATTAACTGTTCTCGCTATATCCTTACATCAAACAAACACCGCCAAACCTGATACACTTGTTGGATGAGTGGTATGCTATGTTGCAAAAACTTTGCCTCTGCCTAACTGCCGCTCACTAGCTCTAGCGTGTTCAAAAATTGGTTTGTCTAATCTCTATTCATGCCTCACCAAAACCTCCCGCGCCCGGGCCGACCAGGTCCGGGCTTTGTTTTCCGTCAGCCCCTTAATCTTCAACCCGACCAACCCACTCACACCTAACTCATCGATCTGCTCAAGCGTCGTCATGCCAGCGGCCTTCAACTTGGCAAACATCGACGGCCCCATGCCGTTAAACCAGTTGTGTCGGATCAGCATGGGCGCGGGATTCTCTGGCTCCGGTGGCATGTCGTCCATCTCCTTGGCTACCTCTAGCAAGATTTGCGTCTGTTCCTGCTCAAACGCGTCTACCTGCAGAGCAACTGCCTCGTCGACAGCAACATTGAGCTCGTCCAATGTTCCGACCACGCGCGCACCGTCGGGCATCGCCATCGTCGAATCACCAGATTCGACACCGCCGCCCTCAATCTCGAAATACCAAAACTGCGTCTCACTCATTTAGAAGTTCCTCAGACTATGATTGCCAGATCAGCCACCCGCGCGTCGACGTCATCCTTGGCTTGCAACAATGCATCACGCGGCTCATCGCCGGTCAAAAGATACTCATAATATTTGCGCATGAAACGGCTTGCGCCACCGCTGTCTGGTGTGCCGGAGAAGCACATCGTCCGTGCCGGGATCAGCCGCATCTCGTAGGCCACGCTTGCCGATTCGCAGACCGCTAAGCTGCAGCGGGCCACGCCACGCAAGACCTAGATCGGAAGAGC
>ENA-ORXM01003057-ORXM01003057.1-marine-metagenome-genome-assembly--contig:-NODE-3057-length-17572-cov-577.102201_pt1 | contig 17572 bp, 16 predicted proteins | sample MGYA00237867_ERZ511480 | MGnify/ENA primary metagenome ERZ511480 (study PRJEB26309, sample SAMN06266103) | marine metagenome | isolation source: Algal blade | place: United Kingdom:Sidmouth, United...
ATGTTCTCCAACAAAGTAATCGGACAAATTTCGCCAAATGAACTTATCATAATTAGTTTGACTTACTACTAAGGAACAAAGTATTATAATTGTTCTAATAAGTCAAAAGCAATCTCAAAATTTTTACCCCAAGCAATAATTCCATCCTGATGACCGCCCATAATTAAAACGCCTGCATCTTTGATTTCATTGCTATCAAACAAGCGACGAACCTCTTGCGCCATTTCGGGTGTACCATATTCGACCTTCGGATTTGTCGTGGGTAGCCGATGGATGTGTTTTTCCCAAAGCGGTTTATTGTGAATATGAATGACCGCCTTAATGCTTTCCGACAGCTCGTAAATAGCGGCGTGGGTCAGTGATTCAGACGAGGCTTTGGTCAAACCGATGCAATCAATTTTATTTTGTGGAATATTAAAATGGCTAATAAATGAAAAATGTGTAGCGTCCAATTCAGAGAGATGTCCGGTTTGCGAACCACTAATGAAAAACTGTTTGTGGTTTTCGTATCTCAGGCTAATATTCCCAAAACCAATATCGTATTTTTCGTCAAACCCAATCCAATGACGCTCAAAACATTTATTGCGATAGGCAATCAACGGAGAAATGTCATATGCAGGAAAATCAGTTGATGGATTCCAATTTTGTTGGTATTTTATGACGCCTTCTTGTTCCATGTTGTTGAGATGAGATTTGGATGAACGTAGCGTAATGCGTCTCACTTGCGTTCCGTAACGTAGAGAAAATTCATGAATTTTCTCTACGTTAAGTAGTGAGACAAAAATATCCTTACTTTTTGACGGTTTCTTTTTCCGCTATTTTTCCCTACAAAAATCCTTACATAGCGTAGGCTATGTGCGGTTTTTGTAAGAAAAAATATCGAAAAAATACCCACGTCAAAATTGTAAGCCTATTTTTGTCCCACTACTTACGTGGGGGTTCACATATTATACGCGAGGGCGCAAGCCGGAGGCATTACGCTGTGGGATTTTTAAAATTGAAAATAAATAAATTCTCCTTTCTGAGAAAAATCACCTAACACAACAATCGCCACAATCAAGGCAAAATAAATCCCCCAACGGATAGGCTTTGCAAAGGGCAATTTTTCTAATGGATATTTTTGGTGTCGGCTAATCCATTCCACCAAAAAGAGGAAAACCACATAAGGAATAAAGTTTTTATACGGTGGCAATGACAATAGGCTGCGGTCGAAAATTCCTGCCAAATATTGCAGTGCATCCGCGATGGACGGACTGCGAAAAAACGCCCAAGTCAGCGTGACGGCGGTGAAGGTGATTACCCATTTATGCCACTCGTTGGGGGCTGGTAGCCAGCCTTTTCCGCCCATGATTTGGGTGCCGCGCTTGCGTTGGAAAAATATCAAGGGCAAGTAAAAAAGTCCGTGCAGTGCGCCCCATACGAGGAAGGTCCAATTGGCGCCGTGCCACAAGCCGCTGATGGTGAATGTGATGACGATATTGACGGCAAAAATGCGTTTCCATGCCTTGCCGCGACCACTGCCGCCGAGCGGAATAAAGACGTAATCGCGAAACCAAGTCGAGAGCGAAATGTGCCAGCGATTCCAAAATTCGCTAATGTCGCGCGAGAAAAACGGATAGGCAAAATTCGTCATCAGACGGAAGCCAAAGAGCCTTGCCGTGCCGATGGCAATATCCGAATATCCCGAAAAATCGCAGTAAATCTGGAAGCCGAAAAAGATAAGTCCGAGCAAGAGTGCCGAGCCTGACATTTCCGTGTAATTCGCAAAAATGGGGTCAACCGCAAGCGCGAGATTGTCGGCGATGACGATTTTTTTGAACAAGCCCCAGAGGATTTGTCGTGTGCCGTCGCGGGCTTGTGTGAAGTCGAATGTTCTTTCTTTTTGGAATTGTGGGAGGAGGTTGGAGGCGCGTTCGATGGGTCCGGCGACGAGTTGGGGGAAGAAGCTCACGAAGGCGAAAAATGCGACGGGGTCATCCGTTGGTTTGAGTTTTCCTCTGTAAATGTCAATGGTGTAACTAAGGGTCTGAAAGGTGTAAAAACTAATCCCGACAGGTAGAATAACGTAAAGGGTGCTGAAGTTGGCGTGGATGCCAAGACTCGTGAGCAAATCAATGAGCGAGTCGGTGAAAAAGTTGTAATATTTGAAGAAGCCGAGTATGCCGAGGTTGACGGCGAGACTGGCGAATAACAGTAGTTTTCGGGGGCGTTTTTTTTCCTTTGGCAATGCGCCCATGCGCCGACCAATCAGAAAATCGACCAGTGAACTGAAGGCTATCAAGCCCAAAAAACGCCAATCCCACGCCCCATAAAACACGTAACTCGCCACGATGATGAGTACGTTTTGCAGTCGTAAATTGCGATTGGTAACAAACCAATATAGGCAAAATACGATGGGGAGGAAAAGGAAAAATTCTATTGAGTTGAAGAGCATTTAACGAAGTACAAGCGCAAGTATCAAGTTCAAGTTCAAAACAAAATCAACCGTCATTCCGCGCTCCGACGCGGAATCTGTTTGGCTTTTAGCACCATTTTAAATTGAAGCTACTGTCTGACATTGTGCCAAGACTCGGCAGACCCCGCATCGCGGTGCGGGGTGACGTTTTGCTTTTCGATTTTTTTGGGTTAGGGGATTAAAAAATCCGGTTCTGTTTTAAGCGTTTTTTGAATTAAATCAAATGTATCTTTTGCGGAAATGGAAACGATTTGTCCGCGTCCGAGATTGATGGTTTTCGCTAAATTTAATGCTTTTGCTTTCGCGTCAAATTTGGTGAAAACGGGCGCGTGTTCGGGCTTTTCTAAGTCGCGGACGTAGTGGTAAAAGGTCGCTTTTTGGGCTTTTCCATTCGTGATGATATTGCCTTCAAATGGCTTGTCCCAACGATAGGAAACGTCCGCTTCGCGCTCTGCGTAATGTACAAATGTACTCGCCGCATCGAAATTGAAATTGACGAAAATACCGCCTTTTTCGAGAAATCGTGCGAAGAATGAGTTTTTGCCAAATGAATGATTGTCAATATTTTGGATGAAGTATGCGGCTAATTTTCCGCTTGCGGCAATAGAAAAATTCGGGTCGTGCGAGCGTGTGTAATCCGCATCTTGTCTTGCCATTTCGGATAACATGCCACAGATTCCGGATGTAGTCGCGGGGTCAAAATCTTGTCCTTTACAAAAGCTGTATGAAAAGGTCGGGTGAATGACCGTTCCCGCTTCGCCGACGGCTTCGTGCATGGCATTTTTGAATGCCAAATACACATCATGTTCGTCATTCGCGCCAGCTAATTTTCCGAAAAAACCAATATTGCTATGTACAAATATATGGTCGCCGTTTTTGATGCCTAATTCGCGTAGGACGTGTACGATGTCGCTTGGTGTAAATTCGCCATCGGAAGTGGTGGCTTCGCCTTCGGCGGAATTATGGATGATTTTTGCCAAGCCTGAAATGGAGGCAAATTCGCGGTCTTGAAATTGGTCGTTGTCAAATTCGACTTCGTATTCGTCCTCAATATCGCCCAAAAATTGGATGAATTTGATAGAATCCAACCAACCTGAATCGAAGTAATTTGCTTCTACATTCGCCTCGATGTCGGCACGGCTTTCGGCAGTGTTTTCCTCAAACCAATCTATTAACCAAGTCGTTATTTCGTTCATTTTTTATTCAAGTGTTCTTCGACCTACGGTGTAGCAATATAGCGATGCCGGCATATAATCGTAAGTGTAGTTATCAAATTGGAGTTCATTGGTGATATCTATTGTTGTAATGACTGCTTTTTTTAAGTTGTTGCTTATCAAAAAGTTAGATAAACTTTTCAACTCTTCGGGGCGTTCAAAATATCGGTTACTCCACTTTATTTCGACTGCCCATGCAGGTTTTAATTTATCAGCTGTTAAGCCTACAATGTCAACCTCACCGTTTTTCCATCGCGCATAAAATGGCGTACGCCAGTAGCGATGAAACCACTGTGAGTAAATGGCTGTTTCTACCATGTTTCCTATGACTTGTGCGTTTGAGTTTATAGGCGAAAATAAGGCACTTCGCAAAGAAGGGTTCGTCAAGTAAATTTTGAAAAAATTAGCTCGTTTGAATTTTTTACCGCTTAGGTCAATTCTATTAACTATCCTGATTAAAAAAGCCGCTTCGAGATAACTGATATATTTTTTTATCGTATTTTTTGAAACACCCGATGATTTTGATAATTTATCATAAGAAAATTCATTGCCTGAATTGAATGCAATCGTAGTGAAGAGGGAGTTGAGTTCTTGAACATCTTGTATGCCGTACAAACTTGGCAAATCCCTCAATAGCACCTTGTCGATAATATCGCTTTTTATATATCTTCCCGGGTTGGCTTGAACTTCTTTTGATAAAGAAACTTCGGGGTAGCCCCCAAAATTTATATAATCAATAAAATGATTATTTAATACCTCTATATTGATGGTATCAAATACTGTAACCGTCCAATGACTCCATTTTTTTTCGCGAGAAACGATTAAATGCTCTAAATCCTTTAGGTGAATATACTCGTGAAATGTCAGCGGTGGAAGCGTAAAATCCGTAAATCTGCCTGCCCCCGATTCGTTGCTTTTTAGCTTTAAGGCAGCCGCCGCAGAACCCGAAACTACAAATTTGACTTGATGGTAAGAATCAACCAAAGATTTTAGGTGTACTTCCCAGTTTTTTAGATATTGTACTTCATCAAAAAACACATAATAGCCGTCCAAATCATTTTCTTTCCCTACGGCTTTTCTGCAAAAATTAAATAAATCTTCAATACCAATACCCGTAAAAATGGGCGTTTCTATAGATAAGTAAAATATTTTTTGTGGGTCAATTCCGACGTCAATCAATTTTTGAATGGTATGGAAAATCATTACTGTTTTTCCAACCCTCCTCGGTCCCATCAGTACAGTGGCTCTCTTGACAGGACTATTCCGGACAAGTGGAAAAAACTTTGAAAAGTATAATCGCCTTTTCATGGATTGATAGAAATTGTCTATCTGACTATCAACCCACCATGGGTTCTCAAATTTAATCCGATTTAGAATCTGCTCCTCTGTAATTTTAAAAAGTGGCATAATTGTTTATTTGGGTTAAAGTTATGATTTTATTCCTTTAAAGTCAATAGATTGACCTTATTTTAATAATTTAGCAAGTATAAAATTATTCTGACTGCATTAAGTGTAATGTTGTACTTATTATTCCGTTCATTTATTTATCAACATTTCATGAGTTAATCATTATGAACATCATAATTACCATCATCAATAGCTTTTATTATATCCCCTTGACTTATGATTTTTACACTATTTTTTTTGACAATATTCAACTCTTCTACTTGTATCAATTTTGAGAAGCCGTAGTAATTACCAATCACTAAAAAGTCAATTTTTTGCGAAAGCGTTTTTTTAATTACTCCTCCTCGTTTTAATATCAATGCTTCTATATTTTGTCTTGAGATGCTTGACTCTCCCGATATGACGAATAGTTTATGTTTAAAAAAATCTTTATTTTCTATGTCAAGAGGCTGGTAGTAAGCACCCAATATTCCTCTTGCTCTTAATATCTCTTCATGAGTAGTCTTTACAAAGCCTTTTTTGTTTTTCCCTTTTATTGGAAACAACTTATTTACATTTGTAATATTTTTATTATATACTTTTCTTGGAAATTTTCGTCGATTTTCTCTTTCAATTTCATCTTTTATAAAATCAGTTCCCGCAACCAAACCAATGTCCTCACTTGATTGAATTTTTGTTTTAAGCCAAACGCCCAATTTTAAAATCCATTGAATTTCTTCGGGTGAATAGTTCCACCTATAATTATTACAGAAATTACAACAGGGTAAAAAATTATCTATTTCATCAGTACCTTCCTGCGAATAGGGTTTTATATGGTCACAATGAAAATTATCCTCACTTAGTTCGCAACCACAAATGTGACACAAACCTCCCGTTTTACTAAGAACTAATTTACGTTGTAGCGATGATAAAACGCCCCTTGTATTGTCTTTGGATTTATTTGCTTGCTTAATAAATAATCTATTTTGATATAAGTCATTAAATTCTTCTACTAAGGAATTTATATCGTCAATGAATGGAATTTCCTGTTTTTCTTTCATTTTTTTATGATTATTAATCCTCAATTTCTGTATTTGTGATTCGTTTTTGGGCGAATGCAAGGCACAGACAGGAATGTCTGTGTTACGTGCGATGCAAACAAGTACGGACAGGTGCGCCATCGCAACCGCCGATTTTCATAGGCATGACGGTCCAGTTCCAGTCTTTTGTGTCGGGTAATTTATCGAGATTGGCGAGGTATTCGACCATGATAATATTGTTGCCCAAGAGGATTTTATGGATGGGCGAATCGGCTTCGGTGCCACGTGTTTCGTTGTCGAGACTGATGCGGCTATTGTCGGGTGATGGGCTGTCCATGCCGATGATTTTTACGCCTTTTTCGACCAAGTGATGTGCCACTTCTTCGCTCAAATATGGGTAGCCGACATAGAATTTTTTACTCGTCCAGTTTTTGCCCCAACCGTATTTGAAAATGATGCGTTCGGTCACTGGTTTGTCGAGCATATCGAGGGTGACTTCGGCGTCTTCGGGGAGGTGGCTGAGGTCGTAAATCGTGACGGGACCGAGCATTATATCCATCGGAATTTGGTCAATGGTCATGCCGTTTTCGATGAAGTGCAGGGGCGCATCCATGTGCGTACCTGTATGCGAACCAAAGGAGATTTTGCGAGTGGCGCGTCCTTCGTGTTGATGTCTGCCGAGTTGGTGGATTTCGTAGCCGAAATGCCAGAATCCGGTGAAGGTGGTCATGCCTTCTTCTAATGTGTAAGTTATATCTATTATGGTCATAATGTGGCGTAAGGCGAGCTTCCAGCTCGGTGTATTTTTATAAATTAATTTGTATTGTGTTGGAGTATTACTGCGAGCTGGAAGCTCGCGTTGCGTTTTTTTGCGTAAGGGATAGGAGGTGTTGTTTGAACGTAGTGGAGCGATAGCGGAACGGAGAGAGTGCCGGATAGCCCGACCCCCGACTGGTAAGGAGGGGGATACGCCCTATTTTTTTGACATAAAATAATTCCGAATATTTATGACCGCGAGCTGAAAGCTCGCGTTACGTTATTTGCGATTGCAAATAATTAGATGCCAATGGTATGCCAAGCCAAAACAATCGTCGTGGATGTCGGCGTGGATGAAGTTTTTAAAATGAGGAGAAAAGGTGTCTTCGATTTCTTGTGCGTTGTCGAATATTCGGAGGATTTCGCCGTCGCGGTAGCCAAAATAATCGTTGCGAATGGTGGCGTAACCTTTGTGTGCAGGTTCGCAGCCATCGAAGATAAAACAGGTTTTTTTCGGGATGGAAAGTAGCAATGTTGCACCCGATTTCATGACTCGCGCAAACTCGTTGACGTAGTTGCCAAAGTCGGTTTCTTTGCCCATATAGTAGCAGGCGTTCCATGACATGAGGTAGTCGAAATAGGCATCGTCGAAGGGAATGTTGTTGTTCATTCCGGCGCGAATGTCGGCATCGTTGATTCCGATATTGGCGAGGTTTTCCCTGATTTTGGCGACTATATCTTCGGTGATTTCTACGCCGTGGGGCTTGAAACCGCATTCTTTGGCAAGGGTGATATTTCGCCCGTCGCCGCAACCCATATCCAAGAAGTTCGTATCTTTAAAGGATTCTTTATCAAGGTTTAAGCGCGGATATTTGCCCTTTAATATTCGGATAACGTATTCGGATGGATAAGCCATTGCCCGCTTTTCGCGGTAGGCTTTGTTCCACATTTCTTGTGCGTTGTAAGACATTGTGTTATTGTGTTGTCGTGTTGTTGTGTTATTGTGTTAGCGTGTTCGGTAACACAGTAATACGATAACAGAGTAACACATCTTTGAGAGTTACAGGTCAGTTTGTTTGACAATTCTGACGGTGGTTTCTGTAACGACAATAAATTGAAATTTAATTTGGTCGGGATAATGAAGGAAGAGTTTTTCGAGTGTATTGATTTTGTCTCACTACTTAGCGTTCATTATTCAATCACATAAAAATGACCCCACAATGCTCGTAGTTCTTTTTGAAGATTAACTCAGCGAAATCTTTATCGTTTGTAATAATTACCCAATCTTCATCGGCAGCTTTTTGGATAATTTCTTCGTCGGTTGTACCGCGATTTTCGTCAAAAATAGAGTGTACTTCATAGCCTTCGCCCAATAACCATTCGGCTACTTTTTGAACCTGTACATTCATCGACAATAAATTTGACGTTTTAATCGCGGATTAAACGGTTTGCAAAGAGAGTGGCATAAACAATTCATTATCAAGTGATTCTGATGCAAATTTCAGGCAAGCCAAAATATCTTCTTTTTCGATACCTTTATATTCGTCCAAAATTTCCTCAAAATCCGCACCGCTTGCCATCAATCCAAGAATGAATTGAACAGACAGTCGCGTACCTTTAATAACGGGTTTACAAAGCAAAACCGCTTGATTTATTTCAATTCTTTCTAATGATTGCATAATCTATTTTTTTGCAATTTAAGGGTTTTTAGACTGAAAATCAATTTTATGCGTAGCTGATAATTTCTATTAATTCGTTGGATGGTCCGGTGACGAAGAAGACATTTAATAGGCGATTGTTGACGGTGATTTGTCCGATGTCGCCTGTTGTGTACCCCTTTTTTTGGAGTTTGGGTTGCTCTTTTTCGGCATTGGTGGAGACGAGGGCAATGCTGTTGAAGCCCGGTGTGTCCATGTAGTATTTTGCGGTGGTTTTTGTTTTTTTTAGGAGAACGTGGTAGGCGGTTTTTTCGATTAATGCAGTGAAGGTGAGGCGTGGTAATTCGCTGATTTCTCCATTGGATTTGAAGCCGAGTGCTTGGAAAAATTTCGTAGATTTTTCGATGTCATTCGTGTGGATGATGAAGGTGTCGAGTTGGCTGTTTTCGTTGAGTTGGTTTTCGTTTTTTTGATTGAACGGGAAAATAAAACCCAGTTCATTTCCTAATTCGCCATGTTGTAATAATTCAATATCGAAGGCATTGTTTTTTCTGTATAATGCAAGGCTGTGTCTTGATGTAAATTCTTGCAAATACGGACGTTTGACCGCCATATTTTCCAATTCAATTTCTTCAAATACTTTTTCGTAACCTAAAGCGGTGAGGTGTGTGCCGTCTTTGATTAGGTCATTGGAGGATAAGCCGATATGGTCGATGTTGATTATCACTGGTGAAGTGTAAGTTTTATTTAACGATTAAAAACATATCTATCCACCCAACGTGGAATTTCATTATACCGATAAGTGACTTCATTCCCTTCAAAAATTTCTAAAATGAGTTTGAATTCGCCTTCGGTATTATCAAAAATAAATGTACGATAGGTATGTTGAATGGCTTTTTGCAATAAATTTAACGATGCAAAATAGCGGCTTTTTATCTTATCTTCATTAACAGGATGTCCGCCAAGTTGTACTCTTTGTCTGACTCTTCTTACATTGATGAGCGGAGATTCTGTAGAGACGAAATAGAGATAATTCTTATAGTTTTTGGTTTGTGCTTGCTCCAAAAAATTAACTTTTGAAGGGTGAGACATCACTGTTTCAAAGGTAAATTTTTTGCCCGAATCCAATAATTGATACCGTAATATGTCAGCAATCAAAGCGGCTTCGTAAGAATGAGTGGACTTGTCGGGGCTGTAAATTTTATTTTCATTCAAACGGAGATTGACACCATAACCTACATCAAGTGCTTTTTTGTAAAGACTGTGATTAGTGATAAAATGCTGAAAATCAGTGTCATTTTGAATTTCAACACCAAAATCATTTAATACGATATAGCCAATTTCGGATAATTGTTTTTCAATATCATCAGCATTAACGTAATAACCAAAATCATACTGCGCTCCGACAGTTTTGAGAATAGTCGTCTTGCCCGAGCCATTCGGTCCGGCAAACATTCTCAATCTTCTATTCGGCAGATAAGGTATCTTTTTCACCTATATTAACTTTTCGTCTGTTATTTTCAATAGATTCTAAAATCGTTTTTTGCCCATGCTCATCCTCTACAATAATTTCTGTTCCTTCCAAGTAAGTAATCGGCACAGAATTGTCATGTGCTTCTTTGACTGCCTGATGCCCGGCTCTACTTGCAATATTTGCCACTTCATCATGCCATGTAGCCAAATCCTCAACTTCATCAAGCTGCGGTGTATCGTTCTTTTTCAAATAATCTTCTATATCCATGATTTCTAATTTCGGTACTTTCCCAATCGCCAATACCAATTCAATCAACTTAGAAATTTGCTGGTCAAAATTGCCATTTAAAAGCTGATTGATATAATCTTCTGTTACGTCAAGTTGTGCGGCGAGTTGGGTTCTGTTGAGATTATTCTCCTGCATATATGCCTCAATTTCAGCATACAAATCCTCCTGAAAATTGGTCAGCCAATATTCTTTTGTCTTAATTAAATCTTTGTGTGCCTTCATTTTACGGATTTTTAGATTCAAAAAACAGGAACAGGTGTAGGTTCTAACGTTAATTTACACATTTTAGTTTTCTATTGTGAGTTTGAAGTTCGCGTTACGAGTTTCTTCTTATCAATCTTCCCATTCGCATTACGCGGAAATTCTTTGATAGGAACAAATTCATCCACCACATAATCCTTACCAAGTTGGGTCGTAAGGTGTTGGTTGATTTGCTTTTGGGTGTCTTTTTCTATCGGGTCATTTTCGAGGTAAAAACAGACGGTTTTTTCGCCTGTGATGGGGTCGGGCGTACCTGCGATAACGCACTCGCCTGTGAGTTTGGTGACTTGGATGGTGCGCTCTATTTTGGCAGGGCTGATGTTGACTCCGCCGCGAATGATGAGGTCTTTTTTGCGTCCGTTGATGGTGAGGTAGCCGTCTGTGAGATAGCCTAAATCGCCTGTTTTATAGCGGTCGTTTTCGATGAATTTTGAGGTGTCCATATTGTAGTAGCCCAACATATTATGTGGGCTTTTTATTTGGATTTCGCCATCTTCGGCAAAGTAACAATCTACGTTGCGGATGGGCTTGCCTACGCCTTGTATGCGGTCGTGCGCAGGCGAGTTGGTGCTGGTAAAAAGTGCCTCAGATGAGCCGTAACTTTCGTAGAGTTGGAAGCCATATTTTTCGGTGAATTGTTGGCGCAAATTCTGGTCGAGGGCAGCCGTGCCGATGCCCGCGAGGATGTTTTTTGACTTGCAATAATCCACACCTTTTGTGCCTTTATCAACTTTCATCAAGAGAGAAACCATCGTCGGAATCAAGAAAAAGGCATTGACTTGATACTTGATAATCGGCTTCCAAAATTTCATCACCTCAAAGATGCTAAAACGCCTGCCAATGACAATCTGCGCACCTGCGCCAAGCGGCACAAAAAACAGATTGAGCAAACCCGCCATGTAGGTCATCGGCAAGTTGTGATAGAAGGTGTGAGTGTTGTTGAAGGTCATCGCTTCGGCAAAATCGCGCCCTGCGCCGTAGAGGTTATCGAAGCTGTGCATCACGCCTTTTGGTTTGCCGGATGTGCCAGAGGTGAAGGTGATGGCGTAGCATTTTTCGCCGTCAATTTGGAGAAGACGCTGCGGGTCGAATGTTGTGTTGTTTTCGTAAAATTGTGATTTGATTTCTTCTATGTGGAAAATGGTTTTTCCTTGTTTATTTTTTTCAAAAATGGTTGAATGACAAATAATTACCTCGCATTTCCCTTCCTCTAATATTTCTTCAATATCGGGTTTTCCTTTCGTCGGGTCGATGGGAATCATCACCACGCCTTCCAATAATGCGCCAATATACAAGGCGAGTAATTCTACCGAATTTTCGATGATCAAAGCAACTTTTGTGACCTTATTTTTTCGTAAAAAAATACTCGCATTATGAGCGATTTGGAAGAATGATTCGTAGGCATAGCTCTCGCCGTTGCGACTGTCGGTGATGAAGTGGCGAGTAGGGGCTTGGGTGACTATTTTGTGTAAATCTACTTTGTGCAAGGAGAGTATTTTGTGAAATGCGGGTGTTTTGAATGCTTAAATATTAAGAAATTAGTAATCCCTCAAACTTTACTGGACTTTGGGAATTAGGTAAGGGAAGAGGAAGAAAATAAATAACTTGCCCTATTATGCTTGTTCTTTTCCCTTCTAAAAAACACAAAAAATAGTTCTGTAGCTATGGCTATGCAACGATTTTTTGAATTCTTTAGAAGGTTCTGCTGAGATAAGGATATTTTTAAATTATTTTATAATTAAAAATATTTATAAATAATTCATTTTTAATAATAAATAAATTACAAAATAATTTTAATTAATTAAAAAATGGCTATATTTCAGTGCGACCTTAGAAGAAAAAATTACGGCGCATTATGGAACAATTTATTTAATTTCTTTCGCTAAGTACCAAGTCGAAATTATTATTTGAGTTTTAAAAATCGTTTGGTGGCATGTGTGCTGCTCCCAAAATTTAGTCGAATATAGTAAACACCTCCCGGAAGTGTACTGACAGGTATGCGTATGTCAGTTACTTCAGTTTCGGTGGGTTGTTGCCATATTGTTTTACCACATGCAGTAATTATTTCAATGATGCCATCTTCGCGAATATTTTTAAAGCTAACGTCAATGAAATCTGTAACAGGATTGGGTGATATTCGGAATGTAGGATTTTCCGGTGAACTCGCTTCATCGGAGAGTGATGTTAGAACGACACAATCTGCACAGCTACCACCACAGTCAATACCTGTTTCGTCACCATTTTGAATATCATCGTTGCAAGTCGGGGATGGTACGCAGAACTCTGTTACTATTGTGACACTTAAATTTGCTCCTAAGACCAGCGTATCGCCGTTATGATCGGTCACGCTATATGAGCCGTAATACAAGCCAGCAAAACTACCATCTCCAATGGAAGTAAAGGTGTAACAGCCACCTGCAAGGCAGATATCCTCTGTAACTATGGAATTGGCAGGCTGAGTGTTGTCATTAGAAGCTACAGTAGTTCCATTTTCATCGGTAATATTCCAACTGGTTTCTATGAGGAAGTTTTTAACGTCAATGTCAAGCCTTATTATATTGCCATTGCAAGGACAGGGTTCACAACTACCGCCGCAGTCGATGCCTGTTTCGTCACCATTTTGAATGCCATCGTCACATGTTTCAAGTAGTTGGTCGCTATTTGAGATGGCTTCGGGAAGAATTGAAATATCCTCTTTCAAATCAAGGATTACTTCCTGTGAAGGCTTGTATTGGGCAGTTTGCTTTGTTACCTCTAATCGCTTAGTTGCTTTTTGTTGAATGGTATTTAGACCGAATACACTCAATTGAAACAAGAGCAAGCTAATAATTAGTATGAGTAATTTTTTCATAGTAGTACAGTTCGTTTTTGTTTTTTAATTATACATTGGTCGTACTTAAATATAGCCATTTTTTAATTAATTAAAATTATTTTGTAATTTATTTATTATAAAAAATGAATTATTTATAAATATCCTTATTTCAGCAGAACCTACATTGGTATCAGGAACAAAATAAATGCATATTCTCGACTTGTTCTTTTTCCTTTATACTTCACTAAATCTTCCTTAAACACAGTGAGTATTCGCGTCAAATTTAGTTCGTCTAAAAAAAATAACAACGCGAAGAATCAATATGTTCGCCAAATTCAAAATTACAAATCGAACGCGAGTAATTTATTTATTTTTACTTTTTTAAATATTTGAATTTTAGGTAAATATAAATTAATTTTTAATTAACTTGTAATCAAAAAACGCTCAACATCTAATTTGGCGAACATATTGGAAGAATGTACATTTATTAAATTCCTGATACCAAGTTAATAGTGTCGGATAAATTTGAGTGAAATTTATTTGAGTACGAGGCGAAGCTTAGGGAAGAGGAAGAAAATAATCTACCCCAAATAACTTCTTCATTTGGGGTAGATTATTTTCTTCCTCTTCCCTTACTTTCTTCGTCCTCCCTTATTTAAGTTTTACAAATCGTTCGGTGGCATACGTACTGCTTCCAAAATTTAGGCGAATAAAATAAACACCTGCCGGAATATCGCTGACGGGTATGCGTACGTCAGTTGTTTCAGTTTCGGTGGATTGTTGCCATATTGTTTTACCTGATAGATTAATTACTTCAATAGCACCACCTTCGCGAAGATATTGAAAGTTGACATCAATGAAATCTGTAGCGGGGTTGGGTGATATTCGGAATGCAGGACTTACCGATAAACCTGTTTTATCAAGCACTTCTGATGGCGGAAAATTTTGCGGAATATCTGTGATGTTTACTGTATAATCCTCAACTTCTCCGTATGCAAAAGATTCGCAAGGCATAGCTGATTGTGCCCACTGCATGGATATCCGCATTTTAGTAAGACCGAGGGTGGCATTATTGGGTATTTCGATATTACTTGACAGTGTTCCTGAGCCCATGCCATTATAAGCATTTTCCGAATTACTAAAGACGCCATCTCTGTTAAAATCAATCCAAACATTCCAGACTTCAGCATAAGTTGCTCCTGCAAAGCCGGGCGTCAAGGACATAGGAACAAAATCACCTCTCCCTACTACAATGGTTTGGTCGGTATAATCACCGTAACCGTTATCATCGCCTGATGTATTGTCTATATTTCCGAATAGAACTCTTTTGATGTATTCATAAATTGTACTAAAGCCTTCTGAGGTACAGTAATCAAGTACATCATCACAAGTATTGGTAGGGTCAGACGGGCAAGGATCTAAGACATCACATATGTCGTCTTCGTCGCTATCTATAAATTTTCCGACGCATTCGCAATTTATGTTAAAAATGTCTAAATCTGTACAAATATCACCGTCGTCGCAGAAATTTCCAACTGTACAATCTTGACACTCCTCACAATCTCCCCCACAATCAACACCTGTTTCGTTACCATTCTGTATGTTATCATCACACGTAGGTACTGGTCCACCTCCACTGTCTAAACAAAAATCTGTTGATTCTGTTTCACTAAACTGCGCTCCCGAAGCCAAGGTATCGCCCTCCTCGTCGGTCACACTATATGAGCCGTTTCCGTAGCCACAACAGATACCGTCTCCGTAGGTATCTTTCATGATAAAGGTATAACAACCATCTTCAAAGCATATATTTTCTACTTTCGTGGAGCCAGCAGATTGATTGGTACCACCAGTAGCTACAGTGGTTTCATTCTCGTCGATAATCTCCCAACTAGTTTCTTGTGGATAGTCATCAAAATTGACACTGATCGTTATTGTACTGCCGTTGCAAATGCAGGGTGCGCAACTACCCCCACAATCAACACCTGTTTCATTACCATTCTGTATGTTATCATTACAGGTAGGATCTGGACCACATTGATCGAGGCAAGAAGCTGAATTGTAACGACTTCTGATTAGGTTACCGGGTTGCGTACCAAATCCGTTATTGAAATTAGTTCCAGCACTTATGAGGTGACAGTAGCTCATAATGACACCACCGTTTTGAGGTATCGGACCATTGCATCCTGTGCTATATCCTGCTGCGGGTCCACAACCATCTATGGCAGTATTATTGCCATTCCAAGCGCAGTCATGTGTGTGCGGTGAGCCAAAATTATGACCTAACTCATGAGCGATGACATCAACACTGAAAGTATAGATTGGTACACTCTGATAAGATCCGACAGCACTTACTCCGATGTTATTAGTTTGTGAACACAAAGCATCTAGGTAAGCAACTCCACCGCCGCCACCACCGTGAATGAGGTGTACTAAGTCGCCGTAGGTCTTACCATAGCCCTGATTAGCTAGCCTATTCAGCCTGTCACCGGAGGAGTATGGTGAAGGTGTATCCCATATCTTCATATAACTAATCTGAACAATTATATTTTCGTTAGTATAGAGTGTAGCAACTTCCGCAAATAATCCATTGACATAATTTGTTGTACCTGTAATGCCGTTCTGTTGCTGATACAAATCATAATCTACCTCCATGTGTATTTTGACGCAAGGAGCAGCGGGAGAAGACTTCTGGGCTAATGTTTCATCTATAATGATATTGTCACCATCATCTGTACTGATTGCATTACAAGAAAAGTCTGGCATATAATTGAGGTCTTTAGTATTGTACAAGATATGATAATCGTTATCTTCCATTTTACCAACGGTATATTGGCTATTGTCAAAGTTTATTAGTCCCATGATTTCGTTCTGAAAGAATGAAATCGTTACAAGGCTTTTTTCTTTTCCCTTTACAATACCCCAATAGTGTACTCCCATATCCACATCCAATTCTAAATCAGGGTTGGATGCTGCTACGACACGGAATTCATCCGCAAAGATGTCGGCTTTTAGAAGCTGTAACTCTTCTTTTTGGCCATTTATTGGGATTGTCACCTGTAAGTGTTCGCTTTTCTGATTTAGAATAGATTTGTTTACTTCCTTACTGATTTGAAAAAATTGCTTGTTGCTCAAGATGCTTGTAGGAACAATCGGAATATTCTTTACCGAATTAGTAGGTATTTCTTGCAAGGGGCTGTACTTGGCAGTTTGTTCTATTGTATTAATTTTCTGGGTTATTTTTTGTTGAATGATATTCTGCCCAAATACAGTGAATTGAAGCAAAAATAAACTGATAGTTAATGTAAGTACTCTTTTCATGATAATGTGTTTTATCAGCACGACTTTCCTTGATTTTCTAACAGCTTATCACACAGCACAAAACAAATTAAAACTATGTTTAACTTGTTTTAAAGTTCAATAAGCTATATGTATTAATATTAAATATCAAAGATGGCATAGCCGATATCTTATTACCAATAATGGCAATAAAAATTAAAAAATATTTAATAAATAACAATCTGTAACTTTTGAACTATAATTTTTAGCATAGAAAAAATACATTCATCAGTTGGTTTCCAGATTTAACTTTGACTATAAAAAGAGCAAATATTATTTTGCAGTAAAGGAATAATTAACTACAAAAAACTCTATTTTAGAGACAATGCAATACAAATATACTTATTATTTTTTAATTTTCACATACAGTTCGTATGCTCACAATTACTTACATAACTTAACTAACTGATAATCAGGCATCTAAAAGGACATATTACACTATGAGAAGCAATTTAAGTAATTAAGCTGTATAAATAAATGACTATCAGTTTTTTATTTAAAACTTAAAATTATAATCTATAAATAGCTCTATGTAAATATATTGACTATCAGTATTATATTTTTACAAATTTTTTTTTTAAAAAAAATTTTTATTACGTGAAATGTTTTATTTTAATGAGTATGTCACAAATCAATGGTATTGTAAAAGGTACGGTAGTACCGACACCGTTAACGCGTACAAACGGTGTCGGTGCTACGCACCTTGATTAACTTTTGGTTTACTTTTTCTACAAATGGTGTTGATACTAACGCATCTTGTCATTGAATTGTATTACCACCGATTTGTGACGCACTCTATTTTAATTATTATAAAAGTACTAAGTACACTGTTTCACAAATTTATTTACTTTTTTGAGTATTTCTTTTAAAATGACTCTTCACCAAAAAATCC
>ENA-ORXM01003058-ORXM01003058.1-marine-metagenome-genome-assembly--contig:-NODE-3058-length-17559-cov-3.487873_pt1 | contig 17559 bp, 13 predicted proteins | sample MGYA00237867_ERZ511480 | MGnify/ENA primary metagenome ERZ511480 (study PRJEB26309, sample SAMN06266103) | marine metagenome | isolation source: Algal blade | place: United Kingdom:Sidmouth, United...
TTAATTATTGCTCTATTATTAATCAAGAGGAAAAAACATTTGAGTTCTTAAAAGAAATTCCACACTATGATTTGATAAAGTAAGGTTGTTTTATGTTTTTTTTGAATATAAGAATGGCTAGAAAATAATTTTTAATTAGTTTGCAATAAGCCAACATTTGAGTAACAAATTCCTTAGATTTGCGCCCAAATTAGAGTTTAAAAAGTAATTTTCATCTAAGTAGGTCAATAAACCTATTTTAAAAAAATTCATCAAAATCATGAACAGTAGATTTAAAGCTTTAGATCTGTTATCCAATCGTAAAAAATTTACGACATCTCCTTTATCTTCGAATGTTTCAGAAATGTTTGGTTGTAATGTTTATAGTGCAGATACTATGAGACAGTACCTTGCACCAAAACTGTACAAGAAATTCAGAAGAATCATTGATGCGGGAGCTAATTTGGATAGAGATTTGGCAGACCATGTTGCAGAATCCATGAAAACATGGGCATTGAGCAAGGGAGTTACACACTATGCGCATTGGTTTCAGCCATTGACAGGGCGTACTGCTGAAAAGCATGATTCTTTTTTTACGCTAAACTCAGATGGAGAAGCGATTGAAGAATTCACAGGGAATGAATTAGTACAGCAAGAACCTGATGGTTCTAGTTTTCCAGGTGGCGGTTTGAGAACTACTTTTGAAGCAAGAGGGTATACGGCATGGGACCCTACATCACCTGCTTTTATTTTGGATGTAAACAACCAAAAAACACTTTGTATTCCTACTATTTTTGTTACTTATGGAGGGCAATCTTTAGATTACAAATTGCCTTTGTTGAAGTCACAAGCTTTTTTAGAGCGTTCAGCTGTTGATGTTTGTCAATTGTTTGATTCAAATATTACTAAAATTTCTGTGACTTTAGGATGGGAACAAGAGTTTTTCTTGTTGGACGAAGCACTTTTTAATGCTCGTCAAGATTTGGTTATGACAGGACGAACCTTATTGGGTCGATTGGCTCCAAAAGGACAGCAGTTAGACGACCATTATTTTGGAACGATTCCTGAACGTGTATACGCATACATGACAGACTTGGAACAAGAGTGTTATAAATTGGGAATTCCATTGCGTACACGTCATAATGAGGTAGCACCTTGTCAGTATGAATTTGCGCCAATTTATGAGGATGTAAACATCGCGGTTGATCACAATCAGTTGTTGATGGATATTATGGAACGTGTTGCCATTCGTCACAAGATGCGTGTTTTGTTTCACGAGAAACCTTATGCAGGTGTTAATGGTTCAGGAAAACATAACAACTGGTCTGTTGCTACTAATACAGGAAAGAATTTACTTTCACCAGGGAAAGAGCCAGGAAAGAACTTGCAATTTTTGACCTTTTTTGTAAATACTATTCAAGCAGTATCTAAGTATGCAGATATTTTGCGTGCTAGTGTTACTTCTGCCTCGAACGACCATCGTTTAGGAGCCAATGAAGCACCTCCAGCAATTATTTCTGTATGTATTGGAGAGGCTTTAACAAAGGTTTTGAATGAGATTGAAAAAGGCGTTGATGTAACAGATGATGGGGTTAAAAAAGTATTAAATCTATTGAGTAAAATTCCTAATTTGGAGTTGGATAATACAGATCGAAATCGTACGTCACCTTTTGCATTTACAGGAAATAAATTTGAAATTCGTATGGCTGGATCCACAGTAAACTGTGCTGCGCCTATGACGACTATGAATATGATTGTTGGAAAGCAATTAAAAGAATTTTATCAAGACGTACAAATTTTGATGGCAAATAATACGCCTCAAGATCAAGCTGTTCTGTTAGTCTTGAAAAATTACATTCATGAGTCTAAGAGTATCCGATTTGAAGGAGATGGCTACAGTGACGAGTGGAGAGATGAGGCAGCTCGTAGAGGTTTAGGAAACTATGGCGATACTCCTAGAGCATTGGAAAACTATTTAGATAAAGGAACCCAAGCTTTATTTGTTGAATCTGGTATCTTGTCAGAAGAAGAGTTGCACGCACATTATGAGGTTCGTTTAGAAGAATATACTTTAAAACTTCAGATAGAATCTCGTACAATGGCAGAAATGTGTATGAACCAAATTTTGCCTACGGCAGTACATTATCAGAATGTATTGATGCAAAATATTAGTGCTTTGAAAGACTTAGATTTAGGAGAAGAAAGCTATGCAGCACAATTGTTTTTGGTCAAAGATATTTCAGCATATATCAATACCATTAGAGATAGCGCATACAAGATGAAAGATGAGCGTGAAAAAGCAGGAAATTTAGATTCTAGAGCAAAGGCATATGCTTATTGCGATCATGTAAAACCAATTATGGAAACTTTGCGTAATGCTGCGGATGATCTAGAACAATTAGTTGATGACGAGGTTTGGCCATTGGTTAAGTACCGTGAATTATTATTTTTGAGATAAATAAAAATTGAAAATAACAACTACATATAAAAAAATGGGGAGTATGGCTGCATTAGTGGTCATACTCTTCACGGGTTGTTATAAGCCCATTCCTATAGAAGAACCACTACTTAGTGAAGAAGAGTTAATTCCAATTCTTAAAGATATTCATATAGCAGAAGCACTATTGACCGAAATTGTAGATAGACGTGCAAAAGATAGTTTTGCTCGCCTGTATTATGGTCAAATTTTTGAGCTACATACTGTGGATTCTATTCAATTCAATCAAAGTATGCATGCTTACTTTTCGGATCCACCAGCATTGGATTCTTTGTATCAAGAAGTTATTGATGCCATACTAAAAGAGAAGAAGATTTTGGTGAAGAAGAAGGCTCCTGCACCCAATCACTAAATCATCTATTTGCCTACTAAGAACCTTAGACTTTCCTATTCTAGAAATTATTAACGTAGTTCATTTTATACATATTCTCAAAATGTGTATAAGACGATGAATGGAATTTAGTATTCTTTATATAAGGTAAGTAAACGAGCAAAATAATTTATAGGTAAAAAATACTTATTTTTAGTGCTAATCGAAGAAGAAAATCGAAGCTTTAGCGGGCTAAAGTGAGATTTTTTGATGAGGAGTAGCGCAAAAAGAATTAGGTTTTGGCTATAAATTATTTTGAATGGTTACTTATATATAATCGATGATATATAATTACAGTTAGTTAGTTAGTTAGTTAGTTAGTTAGTTATAGAATGTAAATTTCATTTGCTTTTTTAAGAAAAAAAGGTTACCTTAATGCCTGTCCAAGGCTGACTTTTGCACTAGTGGCACAGCTGTTAATAACAAATGAACTGATAATAAACAACAACTTATGAAATCTCCAGTTGACTCCGGCACAATGCGTGAAATGCCGGCAAATATGTATATAAAAAAAACAGCCACTTATTTAAAAAAAGCAAAAGCAAAAGGGCTTACTGAAATCCCTTGTATTGTAATTGAATCGCATGAATATTCTTGTGGAAAAGAATATGCTTTTACTTATTATGGTTCTCAATCTCAGGTTAATAAATTTTTCAAGGAATTACAAAAAGAAAGAAAAGCAGATAAGTCTTTAGCATTTGCTAAGGGAGTATGCAGGCTTAGTGATGGTGCAGGCGGAGAGCTTGAGTTGTTTTTTGCTCTAAAAGGATTTATAAAGCCAAATGTAGTTAAGAAAAATAAGAAGAAACTTTTCATGAAAATGGGAATGACTCTTAAAGATGTTGTAAAAGGAAATCTGGAAGAAATTAATGCTGTTGTAGACGATATCTCACCTAAAGAAACCCAAGATGTAAAAGTGGATGAAAGTCCGTCCAATGAGGATGGTGGAAAATCTATGATGGTTTCAGCTAAGAAGTATGTTAAAGCAGATAAAAAAATGAAGCAAATTGTTTTGCCTTTATTAAAAGCTAAAACAGGTGTTGTTTATACTAAAACACATATAGAAATCGCAAAAGCTGCTTATACTACTTTGACGAATTTCATAGATACATGTGCTAAAAAAGAAGATGAAAAGCCAACAATTTTAGAAAAGAGGCCTAAGCTTAAATTACTTAGGGATTCTATTTTTAATAATTCTTTGAAGGGGAAGTATTTGAAGATATGGAAAAAAGTAGAGTTAGAGTATAAGAAAGAAATAGAAACTTTGAATGAAGAAGAAAGAGCTAAAATTTCCAGAGTAGAAACCTTACTAAAAGAAATTAAAGAATTGGAAGCACAGCAAGCATCTTTATCCTAAACCCTAATAAATAAAATAACATGGAAATTTTAGCACAAAAAAAGAAAGAACTTGAGGCATTACTAAAAGAACTTGAATCAAGTGATAATGTTGTCTTGCAAAATAAAGCTAAGGCTTATAGAGAAAAATTCTCTGCCGAATCTAATGATGAAATGCCTAAAAAAGACTATGCTTCCTTAATCAAAGACTTAAAGGATGCTATATTTGATATATCTGTTTTGAAAGGTGATCAACTTATTAGTAGTACTTTGTTAAATTTAAAAAGTACGATTGGGAGGTTAGAAAATGCTGTGAATTTAGCCTTGAAAGATGCAGCAATAGAGAATGTAGATCGTGATGAAATCAAATTAGAGTGGGCTAATGTAGGAGTAGCAATAAGTGCTTTAGCGGATCTTTTAATGTCAAAAGAAGCGAAAGAAATTAAAGCACTTTTGGAAACAGAAAGTGATGAAAATCGAAAAAAAGCAGAAGAACGATTTAATGAACTGAAAGAAATTTATGGTTTGATAAAGGAGTTGTATCAACTTGTTGAAAAAAACAAAACCTTAAATGAAAAAGCTTTTTCAGAGTTAGAAAAATTAATAGAACCTGAAAATAATAGAGAAGACCTTGGAGAGAGTGAATCAGTGAATCTTGATTTTAAAATTATACATCACAAGAAGAATATAAATTTTAAAAAGAAAGAAGAGCTTATTAAGAAAATAGTTGATGAAACGGTTGTTTTTGATGAGTTAGTTGATGAAACAACAGATATTGAAAGATTTAAGACTAAGTTAACAGATGACTTAAAATTAAAAATTGAAGGTGAGTTGGATAAACTAGAAACTATTTTAGAAAAAGAGGTAGAGAAAGGACAGAATTATCCGATAACTCTTCCTGTTGCCTTTAAAAAGGTAAAAGAAGATGGGCAAACAGGGTGGATTATTGATATAGAAAAAACAAAGGCTCCTGAAAAGAAACCTAAAGAGAAGGAGGAGGGAACTTTGTCATACGAGCCTAAGGTAGTTTTTTCTCCAAAACCTAAGTTAAACAAAAATGTATTCATTAGTAAGTTGGAATATACGATTCCTGTTACTCGTGCCGCTTTTAAACATAAAAAATTTAATCTCTTAAAGTTTTTACCTGGTGCTACTGCTGCTATAGCTGCTGCAATACTTGCACTCGGAAAAACTAAGAAAGACGAAGCTGCCCCCTTGCTTATAGCAGGTGGAGGTGTTGTTGCAGCTATTACTGCAGCAAGAGAAGAAAAAACAACAGAAGAAAAGACTAAAACTGTAAAATGTTCTGTCACTTTAAAGCATGATACTCAAACGGATAACGTTACAATAGATGTAGAGTACAGTGAAGATATAGAAGACTTAGGCTTCAAGAGGGGACATCAGTATCATTCTAATATGAATGAGGCAGTCGAAATGTTTAAGGCAAATGTAGATAAAAAATTATAAGACGAAGACAAAAAGAAAAGTAACTTTTGTTAAGTTTTATAGGGGGATGATAGGTATTCTATCATCCCCTTATCCTTGTTGGAATATGAAAATATATCTCTTTCTTATCTTAAAAATACACACCGCATCTCTTAAGTAAACGGATCATTTTGCTACTACTTTTGTACCTAACACTTACTTAATAAGTGTTTATATTTTTTATTACTTTACGCAATTAGGGCAAATTCCAGATAGGGTAAAATTCACTTCTTGAACCTTATAATTAGGAGGTAAATTATAACTGGGCTGCACATTATCTAAACAAGTTACAGAGTCACATTTGATACAACTAAAATGAACATGATCGTGATTGTGTCCGTGGTGAGATTCACATTGATGGCAGGGAGCGTATTTGATAACGCCATCTGTATTGATGATTTTATGAATTTCTCCTTCCTCTACCAATCGGTCTAAAATTCTGTAGATGGTGACTCTATTGCAGAGTTCTCCAACCTCATTTTGGATGTCTTTGTGAGATAATGCAGTATTAGACTGTTGTAATAATAATTGAATCGCTGACTTTGCAGTCGTATTTCTAGTTGATTTCATACAATTTGCTGACTTTTGGAGCACTTGTTTTCCTAAATAAACAAAAATAATGCAATTCAGTTGCATTTCCTAAAAAAGTAGTACCAGTCTGTTCTTTTAACTATATATTTTCTGTGTATAGGGCAAAGGATAAAGCCAAACGCAAGATTGTTTAAACAATCTATCTTTTGATATGGATTTTCGCAGATTTATAATATTAATATCTGCGAAAATCCGTATCATCCGTTATATCTGTGTCTATTTTTAGCTCATTAGATGAGCTATCAATAATTTTAGCTCGCTTTGCTCGTGAGCACTTCTTTTTGAGTTGTCCTGTACTCAGTCTATTTTTTTACTTCTTTCCTAAGATTATTCTTATACCTTAGTGTTGAAGTCAATACTTTTAATTTTATATCAGCAAAAAAGCAGCTTTTATAAGCCAATTAGTAAATCCCTAACATGCTCTAAGTCTTAAAAAATTCATCATTCATCATTTTTTGAATCGTTTTCGGCTATTTTTCATTATTCAGTTGTGAATTTAGTCCTTGATTCAAATTTATTATAAATACTACTGCCTATGTCTATGTGGGAAATTGAAGCATTAATAGAAGGTGCTGTTCAAATAGTTTGTAAATCAGAAAAAGACAATTTACACAAACGTGCTATCATTTGGAATTTATACGAAACTCAAGGACAATTTGATTGTAGTTTCACCAATTTCAGAGTGATAAATCTCTTACTTGAAGCTGGTTACACCAAAACTATTTCTATAGAAGAGCATCCTAATTTTTCAGAGAATACCACCTATTTTGAAGCATTAAAAACAAAGGATTTTGAGTTTATTAATAAAAAGGTTGGTCAAAAGTGGGGCGCTGATAATCCAGTAGCAGCTTATTGGGATAAAAAAACAGGTTTGATTTATTATGACTTAGGTAGTCCTTTATGGGAGAAATTAGAAAAAGAAACACCAAAAGAACTTGCACTTTATGACTTGGGCTTAGAAATTATCAAAGAAGCTGATGAACAAAATCACAAAAATGGGGTTTACGATTGGACAGCTTTCTTAATTAATTATGGACTGAATTACTTTGAACAAAATGAAACGATAGAGGTTCTTAAAGAAACCTATTTTAAAACGATCAAACGTATTTTTAAGAAGTATGATTTTTCCGATCACGAGGTAATGCATCGTTCTTTAGAAGTAATGCAATCTCCAGAAGACTGGTTGGGAGAAGAAGAAAGTGAATTTATAGAATGGTTTAATTCATAAGAACCTGTTAATTACTATACCTCATAATAATTATAATATAAAATGAAAAACTTAGAATTAGCTACCTTTGGAGCAGGTTGTTTTTGGTGTACAGAAGCTATGTTTCAAGATTTAAAAGGGGTAGACAAAGCCGTTTCTGGCTACATGGGTGGTCATGTTAAAAACCCTACTTACAAGGCTGTTTGTACAGGAACAACAGGTCATGCAGAGGTGATTCAAATTCATTTTGATCCTAATACAATCACCTATGAAACCTTATTGGAAGCACTCTGGTATGCACATGATCCGACGCAGCTCAATCGACAAGGAAATGATGTAGGTACACAATATCGCTCTGCTATTTATTATCACAATGACGCACAAAAAGCAGCAGCTTTAGCATCTAAAGAAACAGCAGGTGCTTTGTTTAGTCAACCTATCGTAACAGAAATTACAGCTGCAGATACTTTTTATCCAGCAGAAGATTATCATACTGATTATTTCAATCTACATGGAGAAAATCCTTATTGCAGTGCTGTAGTAGGTCCCAAAGTAAAAAAGTTTCGTGCAAAATTTGCCAAGCAGTTAAAAGCATAAAGAAACCATTCCTCTCTTCTTTAGATAAACAACAACATCAAGGAAAACGTTATGTTAGAAAAAATAAAAGCCTTAGAAAAAATAGCTTTAAAGTTAGAACCCGCATCATTGGAACGCAAAACAATCCGTGAAGCTGTTGTCAATTATTCGGAAGGTTTTTTAGATAACATTGAGACGTTAAAAGCCTATCAAACAACAACAGACAAAGGCAAACAAATTTTAGATGCCCCTATTCAAGACCAAGGCATTGATATAAATCAAATACTAGACTTGATTGGGCATAATGTAGATCGACCTGGTTTAAATCCTGCTTCTGGTGGACATTTAGCCTATATTCCAGGTGGTGGAATTTACCCTTCTTCCTTGGGCGATTTCTTGGCAGATGTGACCAATCGCTATGCAGGTGTTTTTTATGCCAGTCCTGGTGCTGTCCGAATCGAAAATTTGTTATTACGTTGGATGTGTGACCTCTTTGGCTTCCCTCCCGAAGCTGGTGGTAATTTAACCTCTGGAGGTTCTATCGCTAATCTAACAGCAATTGTTACGGCAAGAGATTTTAAACAACTCAAATCTAGAGATTTTGAAAAAGTTGTTATTTATTCGACTGCACAGGTACATCACTGCACTTTAAAGGCAATAAAAATTAGTGGTCTTTATGAAGCCATTCAACGAAACATTCCCATGGATGAACATTTTCGAATGGATGCAGAAGCACTAAAAAAAGCAATTCTAGAAGATAAAAAAAATGGATTGATTCCATTTATGGTCATGGCTTCTGCTGGTACAACAGATACTGGTGCCATTGATCCATTGGAAGCCATTGCAGACCTTTGTACATCTGAAGATTTGTGGTTTCATGTAGATGGCGCTTATGGAGGTTTTTTTGTCCTTTCTGATGAAGTTAAAGCTCAATTTAAAGGTATTGAAAGAGCTGATTCCATTGTCATTGATCCACACAAAGGCTTATTTTTGCCCTACGGAAGTGGTGCATTGTTGGTTCGAAATGTAAAATGGTTATATAACTCTCAACATATGGAAGCAAATTACCTTCAAGATGCCTTTGACGACATCGAGGAAATTTCACCAGCAGACTTATCTCCTGAACTCACTAAGCCTTTTAGAGGTTTGCGCTTGTGGTTGCCATTACAACTTTTTGGGGTAGCTCCTTTTAGAGCTGCTTTAAGCGAAAAGATATGGCTTTGCCGCTATTTCTATGAAGAAATCCAAAAGATAGAAGGTTTTGAAGTTGGTACTTATCCAGATTTATCTGTTATGACTTATCGTTATATTCCCAAATCAGGGAATGTCAATGCTTATAATTTAGATTTGACCAATCGAGTGAAAGAAGAAGGTTCAGTTTTCATTTCTTCGACGACAATTAATGGTTTAGTTTATCTGCGGTTGGCGGTGCTTTCTTTTAGAACGCATTTACAAACGATCCATCGTTTGTTGGAAGTCTTAAAAACCTTGACTAAAGCGTAAAGCTTTTCTATTGTTGCACTTCTTCTAGCACACGAAAAGAGCGTATGAATTTTCCTTTTTCTAGGTAGAATAATCGATCTGAATTATCTTTTTCTCTAAAAATAGATAGATCTTCAAGGAATTTTTTGGTATATACTGGTGTCAACTTATTTTTATACGTAGTCATATCAATCCCAATAATTGGAAATTCAAGATTGTAATAAGCCATCATTGATTGTGGATCATAATAATCAGCAACCACATATAATTTGAGTCCCTTTTCTGTGCAATATGCTTGTACTCTATCCAATCCATAACAATATGGGCTTGAACAATGTGGAGACCATAAATAGAGGATTATTTTGTCTTCTACGTCCAAACAAGTTACTAATTCTTGTGCATTCAAAACCAATACTTGACAAGAATCTGAGTAGGAAGTATGGCAGATAGTTGTTTTGTTGGTTACCTTTTTCAGCAGTCTTGGGTATTCTTTATTTACCTTTTTATAATCAGAGAAAAGTCCTTTGATTGAACAAGAAGAACTTATTAAAATTAATAAACCTAAAATTAGATAATTATTTGCTCTCATCTTTTCTTATTGTATTTCTTTCAAGGTATGAAAAACAACGAGCGTTACCAACAATAAATTTTTCATAAAATGAAATTTTTAATTTGAGCTAAATAATAATTAGTCTTACAAAGAAAAAGAAAAAAAGACACTTTTTCGACACAAAACGAAATTAAAATTTCAATTAAAAATCTTTTATTTCAATAAATACACTTTTTACTCCACTAAGTAATTGTCTCCATCTCCCGAAAATCAACAGGCACCACCCTAGAAATTCCCTTCACCATCGTCACACCATACATAATATCCACTGCTTCCATCGTCTTCTTATTGTGAGTTACAATTACAAACTGAGAATTCTTAGAAAAGTCCTTCACAATATTATTGAATTTTGCAATATTAGCATCATCCAAAGGTGCATCTACCTCATCAAAAATACAAAAAGGCGCAGGTTTCAACAAGTACAAAGAGAACAACAAAGCCGTAGCCGTTAGTGTTTTCTCTCCTCCAGAAAGCTGGTTGATAGACAAAGGGCGCTTTCCTTTAGGTTTGGCAACAATTTCAATTTTAGACTCTAAAGGGGTTTCGGGATTTGTTAATTTTAAATCGCAAGTATCATCTTTGTGAAACAAGCTACGGAACACCTCTACAAAGTAAATCCTAGCTTGATTAAAAGCCGTCATGAAACGCTCTGTTGCTTTCGCTTCAATCTCCGCAATAGTTGCCAACAAGTTTTCTTTAGATTCTAGCAAGTCATCTCTTTGCTCAATAATCAATTTGTTTCGTTCTTGAATTTCGTCATAGGCTTCAATTGCCATCGGGTTAATTGGGCCATAATTCGCTAATTGTTTCCTCAAGTGTTCTACATTAGATTCTAGAACAGCTTCTTCAAACTCAGGATTAGGCGATTCGTTGACCAAGTCATTAATTTTAACTTCAAACTCTACATTCAAGCGTTCTGCAATAGAAGTTAATTTAAGCTTTACCTCATTAAATTTATTATCCAACTTGCCAATCAATTCCAACAATTGTGTTTGTTGTCGTTGTTTATCCCTTAAGGTCTTTTCTGTTTCCGCCATGTCTCCTCTAGCTTCGAAATAAGCTTTTTCAGCCACTCCAACAGCTTCTTGATCTACTTTTTTTGCTTCATACCACTCGTGCAATTGCACTTTACCCTTTTCAATATCTTTTTGCGTAGATGTTAAATCTCCACCAGATTCATTTAAAATTTCCTCATCTCTTTTACGTTGATCTTTCAAATCTTTGTACTGACGATGACTAAAGTCTAACTCCTTCTCTATCGAAGCCATACCATTTTGATGGCGAACTTGTTCAATGTGTTTTTTATTATAATTAGAAGAAGCTTCTGCCATATCATCAGCAATCGTTTGCACAGAAGCATCTTTCTCTGAAACCGTTTCTTTCAAGTCTCTCAATTGCTTTTGCAACTTAGCCAATTCCAAACGAACTACTTCTTGCGCCTCTTTGTATTTCCCAATTTGTTCTAAATAAGTTGCCCTTTGTTCCTCTGTTTCTTTTCTAAACTGCTCAAAACTATCCAATTTACTTTTAATCGTAATCGCTTGTCGAACGGTCTCATTCAGCTGTTTTTCTAGTTTTTGAATTTCTGGTTGCTGATTATTTTGACGCAAATTTTGCTGTGCTAACCTTAAGTCCTTTACTTCATTTTCTAATACTTGTGCTGTTTCTGTTAAGCTTTCAATTTGAGTTTCCAACAATTCTAAATTTTTCTTTCGTCCAATTTTCTTGCCTTCGAAAGCCCCTACAAAACCACCTCGAATCGAGTACCCACGTTGTGTATATTTCCCGTCTTTTGTCAGCCAAATTTGTTCATTATTAAGTTCTTCTACACCTACCTTTTCGGTTACAATATATACATCACCCAACAAATGCTCAGCTAAAGCTTGATACTTTTCATCATACTCTAAAACATCTAATGCACAAACTCCTTTTTTAGCAGTTTTCTTCTCTTTATTTTTAAGCGGAAATTGTTCCATTAAGAAGAAATTTGCCTTCCCCTTTTGATGTTGATCCAACAACTCAATTGCCTGCAATGCTTCTGTAAAATTCTGAACTACATAATAACTCAAATACGCTTCTAGATAATTTTCGACAGCAGCTCTATATTCTGGTTCACAGTAAAACACATCTGATAATAAAGGCGCATTTTCTGACCAAGAACGGTTTTTACTCAAAAACTTAATTGATTCAGAAAAACCATCCATGTTTTCCACCAAACTTTTGAGTAGTTTATACTCATTTTGTTTAGAATCTAGACTTCTATTTTTGACACTCAAATTTTCTTTAGCCAAGTCCAAAGTCTGTTCCGTTTCTTCTAATTTTTTCTTGCGAAGTTCCTCTGACTTTTTCAATTTTTCTAAAGTCCCCTCTTGTTCTTTTTGAAGGGTTGTTAACTGACTAGCTCGTGTTGTAATTCCAGATACCTCTGAAGCTCGTTGCTCCAAGACACGCTCCAAACGCTCTATACTTTTTGTTGCCGACTCTTCTTGATTGTGAAGGACAGCAGATTGTTTTTCTTGTTCAAAAACAGCATTATTTAACGTTCTTTGCTCAATCAAAAAAGCTTCTAACTCCTTTTTTACATTACCATGCTTGCTTCGGATATTTTCCAAAATTTCTTTTGCCTCTGCCAATTGGCTCGTCAATTCTTTCCCTAATTTATACTGCTCATCTAATTGCTCACTTTGCAGCTCTATATTTTCTTCCGTCTCAACAATACGTTTCCGATTAGAAGCAATACGCTCATCTAACTTTTCATTGTTTTGTTGTAGAAATAGCGATTTCTGAGTAAGAATTTTTTGATCGTTCTCCTTCCCCTTTATTCTACCTACTAAACTATTGAGTTTCTTTTGTGCAGCAGCTAATTCTTGCTCTTTATCTAAGTTGCCATTTCGTCCACGCTCTACTTTTTTTTCTAAACTAGCAACTTCTGCATCTAGGGCTTTTTTGTTTTTATGCTCCTCTTCTATTTGTTTATCTAAGGTTTTGTAAGCCGTTTTGCATTCTGATATTTTAAAATAGCTTAACTCCAGACTCAATCGGCGATATTCTTCTTTTAATTCAAAATAGCGTTTAGCACGTTTGGCTTGACGCTCCAAGCTTTTTAAGTTTTTTTGAATTTCAAACAACAAGTCCTCTACTCTAGACAAATCGGCTTCTGTTGCTTTTAACTTACTAAAGGTTTCTTTTTTTCTTGATTTATATTTAGAAATTCCAGCCGCTTGCTCAAACAATTTAAGTCTAGAATTATCTTTGTCTTGCAACAAATCATCCACCATTCCCAAAGCAATAATAGCATAAGAATCCGACCCCATTCCCGTATCTACCAACAAATTAGAAATATCCTTCAACCGACATTTAATTCCATTTAATTGATACTCACTAGAGCCATCTTTATACAAAATCCTTTTGATAGAAACTTCTTGATATTCTAAAGGCAATATTCCTTTATCATTGGTAAACGTCAAACTCACCTCTGCCAATCCAGATGCTTTTCGACCTTTTGTCCCATTAAAAATAACACTAGTCATGCTCTCCGAACGCAATTGACTGGTTTTTTGCTCCCCCAGTACCCAACGAATGGAATCCACAATATTCGACTTTCCACAACCATTGGAACCCACGATTCCAATAACATCTTCTCCAAAGTTAATTACTGTACGATCAGCAAAACTCTTAAAGCCTTTTATATCTAAACTTTTTAAACGCATTTAATTTTTATTTGTAATAGAAAAGCAAGGTAGTAAATGCCTTTGAAGTATCTATCATCTTACACAAGCAGCCACCTTATTTTTGGGGCAGCTTGCAAAGATAAGCAGCCGAGAGGAAATTTCTATATAAAGCATAAAAAAAGTCATTTCCAATACCATATTGAAAATGACTTTTGAATACTAGAAAAGTGCTAGTATTGATAGATTCTGTCTCTATTAAAACTCAATTTGATCTGCAGTAACTTCCTTACCATCAATAACCATTTTGTATTTAGACAAATCTACTTCACCTTTATATTTAGACGTAGAAACGAACTTCACTTCCATGTTTAAATCTTCTTTGATTGCTTTCATTTTTTTAATCATTTCAGCAGCTTCTTCTGCATTATTAGAACGAGCAGCAATCGCATCAGTATTAATATCTTTAGACAACACACCTGCGTCATTTAAAGCAAAATAACCTGGCGTTTTAACGACAATGCTAATTTCTTCCTCTAAATCTTTTCCTCCAATTGTAATTGATTTTGCTAAGTTTGGTGCGGAAACAATATACGTTTCACCATCTTTCCCACCACCAATAGAATAACGACCAGCTTTTACCAATTGTGCTAAGATCGCATCTGGAACATTTGCTTTGATTTCTAATTCTACTCGGATGGTACCTTCGTCCCAAGGTGCAGATTCCATTCCTTTGTTTTTAATGTCAATTTGTACATTAGGACAATTTTCAGGATTTAAGGTTTTTACTAAAGTTTTATCAGAGTCTTGAGCAAAAACAGTAGAAGTAGTAAAAAGAAGTGCGAATAAAAAAGAAAATACTTTCATGTTGTTGAAATTTATTTTTTAGGTGTAAGAACGCATCCACTTATTGAAGATTCAAACGGCTAGAGCGCTCAATGATTCTTAAAATAGAGAAAATAAATGACTAGAAAAAATTATTTCTGTTAACGTTTATTAGGAATGAAAATTAGATAAAGCGATAGAGCTGGCCATCTTATATTTTGTTTCTAATGAGGCGAAAAACACAGGCATAGATTGCTATGACAAGTATTTTCAACGAGGTTAGAGGCACAAATAAACAAGACAAGAACCCAATCATTTCAGATGCTAAGCTCTCTCCACGAACGTAGAGACGCACGTAAGTGCTCAACGAAGCTAATGTTACTTTATTTATTTTTCTTTAGTCTTCAAAATCGTTCAAAGACATTCCTCCAATAATAATATCTCCATACATTGATTCTACTTCTTTTAATGTAGAACTAGGAGTTAAAGTTTTTTTCTTTCCTTGAATAAAGCCTGGATTTTCTCCTGCTCCTTCTTTAGAAAGTGCTGGATTTGCTTTGCTAGCTGCATTGTCTTTTCCAGTATTTTTAGACTTTTTGTATACAAAACGATATTGAACGTCTACTTTTTCTTTGATTTGACGCATTTCTTTAATCATTTTAGTTGCTTCTGCCATATTCTCAGATCTACCAACCATAGATTCTACCATTTCTCCTGGGAAGTTCTTTTGAAGCACTCCCTCAGACACGGCATAATAACCTGGCGTTTTGATAAAAATACGAACATGATCGTCTAAATCTGTTCCGCCTATTGAAACAGCCTTATCCAAATTTTTAGCCTTAATTGTAAAGCTCTCTCCATCAATTTCGGAAGATAAAGTATAACGTCCTGCTTTTACCAACTGTGCTAGAACAGCTTCTGGAAAATTAGCAGTAATTTCTAATTCCACACGAATAAAACCTTCGTCCCAAGGTGTTGATTCTACTCCTTTATTTCTAAAATCAAAATTAATAGAAGAAGTACCTTTAGGATCCATTGTTTTTACCAATGTTTTGTCAGACTCTTTTTGTGCAAAAGTGGTGCTTGCAGCTAATAATAGCGCAAAAAATAGCATTGCTTTTTTCATACTTAAGTTATATGTTTTTTATTTTGGGTAAAAAAACGACCTCTAATGAAGTTCTGTTTATAAAACGGTAAAAGATATGTATTATTGTTATCTACTTATGTTAGTTCATAATAAGCAAACAACTAATAGTTACATCTTTTTGACACTTCATTTTAACGGATAAGAGTCAAAAATGATTCCGTTTTTAAGGTTTTATTAATTTTTTTTCTAAAGTTGAAACCGACTTTTAAATTAAAGAATTTCTTCTTTATTCATAACCAACTGTATATTAGAGCCTATCTTCTCTTCTAGGTAGATTTTACGAGTTCCAATAATACGCTCAAAAAGAGTTTCAGAAGTATGTCGAATAGTTATTAATTTTAGACCTTCTATTTTTTCAAGTTCATAATCCATTTCCAAATCGGCAGTTAAAGCCTCGATTTTTTGAGGATCATCATTCACACAAACAGAAAAAGCTAAAGCTGTATTTTGTGTCATGTTTACTTTGATACGATGTTTGGCTAACGCTTCAAAAAGTTTAGAAAACTTAACTTCGTCCACAAAGAAAAAATCTTTCGAAACCATTCTCAACAAAGCTTGTTCCTTCTTAACCACAATCATTGGAGAATAATCTTTATCTTCAAAAGCTCCAATAACAGTTCCCGTTCCTTCTGGATGGATGAAGGATTTTACATATAGGGGAATTTGTTTATTTTGTAAAGGGCGAATTGTTTTAGGGTGAATTACCTGCGCGCCATAATAAGTCATTTCTATCGCTTCTGAATAAGAAAGTTGCTCAATCAAAGCTGGATTATCAAACAAACGAGGATCTGCTGTTAATACTCCTGGCACATCTTTCCAGATAGACATATCTTGAGCATCTAAACAATAAGAAAAAATAGCTGCCGTAAAATCAGAGCCTTCTCTCCCTAATGTGGTTGTGAAGTTTTCTGTTGTTCCTCCCAAAAATCCTTGTGTAATAACCAAACCATCTTTTAATAAAGTAGGCACTTTTTCTTGGATGGCACTTTCTGTTCCTTCCCAATTAATATTAGCATCCCTGTAAGTGTTGTCTGTTTGAATACAATCTCTGACATCTAACCAAGTTGTTTGCAAGTCTACATCATTAAAATAAGCGCTCACAATGGTAGTAGATAACAACTCACCTGTTCCTACAATCTGGTCGTACAAATAATCAAATTCATCCTGTGGCTCTTCTTCCAAGATCCATTCTAAATCAATAAAAATATCGTGTATTTCATTATAAACAGGATGTTGTTGATCCTCAAACAAACCATTGGTCAAGGCTTTATGATGTTTTTTCACCTTGTTTAGAGCAGCTTGCATTGCTTCTATATTTCGCTCCCAATAAGCTTTTAAAACTAATTCCATAGCATTCGTTGTCTTACCTGATGCCGAAATTACAATGACTATTTGATCGTTTGGAAAACGACGAACTATACTGGCTACATTTTGAATTGACTCTGCATCTTTAATGGAGGCACCTCCAAATTTAAATACTCGCATTTTTAAATTAGTTTGTACTATATGACTGATAATTCATTACCAATCAGTATTTTAAATCAAAATTTATATTTCCACTTAGAATAATCAGCATAAAAACACCAAAGAACCTATAGCTTGCATCTTATAAAGCATACCTATGTACAGGGCAAAAGTTATTTTTTAATAATTCAAAGCAAATATCTGTTCAACAATAATGCCTAGACCGCTACGTTGGTAGATATTAGGCCCTATTAAAGCTCAATAGGGTCTAATATCTAGAATCTAAGAGCGAAGCGGTCTAACATCTACAAAATATTCAACAG
>ENA-ORXM01003059-ORXM01003059.1-marine-metagenome-genome-assembly--contig:-NODE-3059-length-17556-cov-4.632359_pt1 | contig 17556 bp, 12 predicted proteins | sample MGYA00237867_ERZ511480 | MGnify/ENA primary metagenome ERZ511480 (study PRJEB26309, sample SAMN06266103) | marine metagenome | isolation source: Algal blade | place: United Kingdom:Sidmouth, United...
TTAGAAAAATACTAATTTCAATATCGTTTTCTTCTAATTCTGAAAGACTAACTACGCGTCGCTCTGCTCTGCGTGTGACGGTACGTAAAATATGGCATAAGGAAACTATCGGATGACCTCCAGGTAAAACGAAATTCATTAGTGCTGGCAGATCCTTTTGCATTTCATCAATGGAAACTTCTAACTGCTTAGTGATTGCATTATCAAAAGCCATTTTCATTTCTGGCTTACTGGGATCTGTAGCTAAGATACTGCCTGCATTAAACAAACTGTTTTGAATCTGATACAGCAACTCCGCGATTTCACCATCTTGAACTTGATCCTTTAGGTAACCAAGAAAGCTATTTAATTCATCTACAGTGCCGTAGGCTTCAAGACGTACATCATCCTTTGATACTCTGGCTCCTCCAAATAAACCAGTAGTTCCCTTATCTCCTGTTTTAGTATATATTTTATTTGACATGTTTAATTTTTGTTTTAGACCTACTCAGATCTGGTAAACGATGTTTTTTAAACCACTTGACGTATTGTGCTATTCCGCTGTCTATATCGGTTGTAGGCTTATAGCCTAATCGACGGCTTGCCTTATTAATATCTGCATAGGTAATCATGACGTCACCAGCCTGCATCGGCAATTTTTCAATATGTGCAGACTGCCCGCAGTGTTTTTCAATAAGCGTTATTAGCGCTTTTAAACTAATTGTACTTGATTCTCCCAAGTTGATAACATCATAACCTCTCAATTTACTCATGGATAAGGTGATGCCTTGGATGATGTCTGCTACATAGGTGTAATCTCTTTCGGAACTACCATCTCCATACATAGGAATGTCGTCTCCATTAAATATAGCCTTAGTAAATTTAGCAATTGCCATCTCTGGCCTTTGACCTGGACCATAAACACTGAAGAATCTTAAGCAAAAAATATCGAAATTATATAAATGATGATAGTTATAGCAAAGTAATTCCCCCGACTTTTTAGTGGCAGCGTAAGGGGAGATAGGATGATCTACGGGATGTTCTTCTGAGAACGGTACCTCTTTGTTGTTTCCATATACTGAACTGGATGACCCAAAAATCATTTTCTTACAAGAGTACTTTCTCATTGTTTCCAATATATTCAAAGTACCATTGATATTTACATCATAATACAGCTTGGGATCTTGTATAGAAGGTCGTACGCCAGCCATAGCAGCAAGGTGCACTACCATATCAATTTTCTGCTGTTGAAAAATACTCTCAATATCAGCTATGGATCTAATATCTCCTTTATAAAATTTAAATTCGGGAAATTCTGAAAGCTCTTTTATATTTGATTTCTTAATTTTTGGATCATAATAATCGTTAAGATTGTCGATAACAATAACCTCAGACCCTGACTCTAACAAATGTTTAGCAAGTCTTGCTCCAATGAACCCAGCGCCTCCAGTTATAAGTATTCTCATTCCAACTCTTTTTTAAAGCTATAGTACAAGCCAATAAATGATGCGAGTACAGTGATAATATAAAAGATAACGCTTAAGCCAATGGCAATATTAATCTCAATAGGAAAATAATCTGCACCTGCCAAAAACGTTAGTTCTCGTGCTCCTGCGCCTCCAATTGTGATAGGAACAACAGCAGCAATAGAAGATATTAAAAATAGGGCAAGATAAGCCAAAATGTTCTGATTTACCCCGAATGATGCCAATATTGCCAGACAAACGCCTAATTGTAAACCCTGAATCAGTAGTGATAATACCAAACTAGGCATAAAACTGGCTAAATGCGTAGCAAATATATAGCGTACTAGTACATAGCTGACTACAATCAAAAGTAGAATAACTATTAGTAGGACTACTATATGACCAAGATTTCCACTTACTATTGAGCTATACAGCGCTAGTATTACACACAGCCAAACAAGGAGACCTAGTAAGCCAGAGAGGCGGTCAAAGAGTAATGCTTTTATAATTTTTACCTTTCCCTTTTGATGCATCTTTTCCAGCAGATAAACCTTGTAACCATCTCCACCGATACCGCCCGGAAATAATAGATTATAATACATACCGAGAAGATATAACTTCCAGTTGTATAATTTGCCAAGATGTATACTGATGTCTTTGAAGAAATACAATAGGCGTATAGAGGATACAAACTGTGACGATACAAATAAGAGAGCGGCAACAAATAGGAAGATAAAATTAGCACCTATGATGGTTTCCCAAAGTAATGTTAAGTCTATCTTCTTGAATACAAAATAGAGAGCTAGAACCGAGATCAGCAGCTTTGCAATCGTTTTTAGAATTTTCATCTATTCTACCTCTATCGAATTGCTCATGTTATGATGAACTTTCCTGATCTTATAGGGTGTCTTGTTTTGGGACTCATAATAAGTACGCATTTGTATTTCTACCACAATACCAATAGTGATGAGCTGTATTCCAAATATCAGGAAAAGAGCTCCAGCAAAGAGCAAAGGCTTCCCCCATATATCTTGACCTAGAATTTTTAAGAACAAAAGGTATCCGTTTATAATCAATCCTATCGCAAAAGTTATTAGACCAATATTTCCAAACAGGTGCATTGGTTTTTGCATGTAGCGCTTAAGAAACAGCATCAGCATCAAATCACTCATTACCTTGAAAGTCCGGTTAATGCCATATTTCGATTCTCCAAATTGACGTGCATGATGTTTCACATCTGTTTGGGTTATTTTTGCGCCTTCTAGGTGAGCAAGCACAGGAATAAACCGATGAAGTTCACCATAAAGACCCATATCCTTCGCTATCTCAGATTCAAAAACTTTGAGCGTGCAACCATAATCCGTCATGTGAATACCTGATAAGTGGCGGATCATTCCGTTTGCAATTTTACTCGGTATTTTCCTCAGAAACATGCCATCTTTTCGATTAGCTCGAACGCCAGCTACTACATCCCATTCATATTCAATAGCCATCTCCAACATCCTCGGTATATCAGATGGATCATTCTGAAGATCACCATCTAAGGTAGCGATATAATCCCCCTCTGCAGCCTCAATACCAGCAGCTAAGGCAGAACTTTGTCCATAATTTTTGCGCAGCTCTACAGTACGAAGTCTGGGATGAGAATTAGATTTGAGTTTTTCTAAGGTACTATCCGTAGAGCCATCATCCACATAGATAATTTCATAATCTATGCCTTTCATTGCTTGATCAATTTGCCCGATCAAAGGATTGACATTGTCTTCTTCGTTGAAAACGCAAACTACAACTGAAATTTTACACTTACTCATTTTTGTATTCCTTACATTCTAGCACAAGATAGTCATTGGTGGGTGTTCTGCTTTTTATAATATCAATCTTTTTGCAATTATCTTCCAACTCATGCGTAATTAATAGACCATTTTCTGGAATGCCATCCTTTATAAACAATTGCTTTTTTCGTTTTTGTGTTAAATAAAAAGAGACACTTCTATTGAGTCCAATTTTATTAGATGCTGCTAAGGGTAAATCAGCATATTTTTTGCCTACTTCCTGAGCAGATATTCTGATAAGATTAGAATAGTCATTGGCATTTCTATCTGGGAAGACAAACCAATTAAATCCAATTCGGAATATTATTACGAATAAAAATATATGCAGCATATCGAAACGTTGCGTTTTTAGCAATAGGTATAGACCTAAACCGCAGAGTGATAGTAATGCAGTGCCTTTGATAAAGAGGTGTGGCACAAAACTAATACGGTCAATAAAGAAAGATGCAAGACAGCCAAAACATATAAATCCAACGATTAGATAGCATACAATCTTAACTATTTTATAATGTATAGAATTCTCCGATTGATTTATTTGGTGTAAATAATATAAAGGAGCAAAAAGCAATGGTGGAAACATCAATAGATAGCGAGCGTATATTTCTGGGGAGGTCCAGTACAGTAACACATTTGCAGCAAGTAATAATATATTCATACGTATATACTGATGAGACCAGATAGATGATAAAGAATCTTTTCTAAAAAGGTATATTACCAAGATCGTCCATGGAAGAAAATGAAAAATAAATTCAAATGGAAAGGTGAAAAAATGATGAATGGTTTCTATAATTCCATATTTCACCACGGTTCTAGTAGAGGATTCAGAAAGCATACGCGTCCCTAATGCTATAATATCATGCTCCATACTAAATGCAAAATAATAGGCGCCAACTAGGAGAATAAATAATCCCACACCTAATGCATGAGCTATCGTAAAAAACTTTTTAAATGAACGTTCTGCTACTAGTATTACAAGTAAGCTAATGCCAAGAAAAACAATAGCTGGAAGTGTCTTTAATAAAAATCCAATAGCAGCTAATCCATATGAGAATAGAAACATCGCATTCCAGCGCTTTTCCATCGCTAATTTATAAGTACCCATCATCAGACTAAACATACACATGGAAAAACAAATATCAATAAGTCCCAGAAAGGAGTCGTAAAAAAATATCCTACCACAAGTAATAGTTAATAATGCTATAGCTGCTGCAGCATTACTACCCAATTCCGACTTATATAGATGGTACACTATGAACCCATAAATTAAGGTAAACACAGCCGTGGGAAATCGTAAACTAAATTCACTGACTTGTCCTAGCATGGTATAGCTAAGTAATATTATCCAGTTGTATAGAGGGGGCTTATTGTAGTATGGCTCTCCATTGATAGTAGGTGCAATATAATCTCCACTGTACCACATCTCCAGGGCAACTAAACCTCTAATAGCTTCATCTTCTATCACTGCAAGCATTCCCAAATTAATCAAGAGCGCTGGAATAAGTAAGATCGCACAGAGTAAAAGAACTGTCTTTTGATGACTGCTCAATTCCTGAGGTAATAACGATTTTGTGGTTTTTTGCATCAGCGCGCTAAGGTAATTAATTTTTGTATTGGCAGGGGCTACTCTAAATAGCTTTTATACTAGTAAATCCATACTAGTTATATAGCTTCCATAAATTATAACACCTAAGATATTATAACTTAAGGCTGCCGTCATTTGATCGAGACGCCAAAAGCTAAGCTTCAAAACTACTTTTTTCTTCGTCACTTTGCGCATCATTATATAGCATTGGTTTTATGTATTGCCAGACGCGCGTACAGCTTTGGTAATATTTATAATATCATTGATCATGTATTTCGAAATCAAATTCGAGCATTCTTTCTATAATCAATCATTCATCCTTCTTTGATAAATCATTCCTTGAAGCATATTTGAAAACGCGTATCGTAAAGATAAAGCGAGTCAAGGGCAAGAGGTGGTAGCGGTATATCCCGATTTTTTTCAATCGGGATGTAGTAGCGGACGACTCGGTCACCGACTGATGTAGACGGAGTCGAAATCAGACTGGTGATGACCCCGAATAAGTAAAAAAAATCTCATTTTAAATGATAGCCAAATAGTGTAGAAAATGCTAAATCTCAATAGAGTTCGTCGCACAAATATCACTATAAAAATGACCAGCTTTAGTGATAGTTCTGTCCCGCGTTTCAAGGTCAACAGCAGCTAATCCAAATCTATAAGTAGGCCCAATATTCCACTCGAAATTGTCGAAGGTACTCCAATGAATGTATCCAATAATCGGGACGCCATCAGCAATCAATCCATGCAATAGAGCTAGGTAGTCCTGAAGGCATTGAATTCGCTTTTCAGGGTCGTCAGCACACACGCCATTTTCCGTAATGACGACAGGCTTTTGGTATTTATCATAAAGTCGCTGAATGTTGTAACGTAGGCCATCAGGACGATAGGCCCACATATCGTCATGCGCGTAGCCCATGGATGCCAGCCTTCCAGGATGGTCAATCTCGGTGATGGCATGTGGACTAAAAATAATATGCGCATAGTAACTAATGCCTAGATAATCGACTTTTTTAAATAGGTCAGCTGTCTGATACACGAACCATCGATCAATGAGTTTAGCCGCTATCTTTCCTAAAAGATTTAGTCCTTCGAAATAGGCTGTATTCAGTGAAATACCAATTGGTTTATGCGGCGTTGCTGACTTAATGTAGTCATATAATTCGTTATGCGCTTTGGCCATTATTCGAAGTGCCTTGGTAGCTTTGAAATAATTCTTTTTTTGAGGTGGAAATAGGCCTAACATATAAGCGTTGAGACAAAATACATTGGGCTCATTGAAAGTGTTCCAATTGAAAACATAATCCTGAAAATGATGGACGCATTTTTTAGCGTAATCCATAAATACTGGAATATTCTTTTCATTGAGCCATGCATCTGTTTTGTCCAACCAAATAGGGTGCATGAAATGATGAATCACAAACATAATACGAACACCTCTATTGTTGAGATCAATAAAAAAGTTTGTGTACTCTCGTACGACCTTAGCATCAAAATCTGCATAAGGACTAGTTTGGAGACGAGCCCAATCTACACCACACCGATACACACTTCCGAACTGCGCGATAATATCCGCATCTTCAGCTCGCCTCAATTCATGGTCTGCGGTGCGCTCAAATACATGGCCATCTTTTGCCTTGAAGCCACGCCAATTATGATCAGATGCTGTCTCGATTTGGGCAGCAGCTGTAGAGGTTCCCCAAAAAAAATTATCTGGAAACTGTAATCGCATAGATCTAAAATTGAAATGGGGGACTGTTGGCTTGCGATTCATTATGCGAAAATCTAAAGGAGAGCCCATAAGCGGAGCTGTTGCCAAGACGTAATCCGACAGGATGGAGCTGCATACTTATATCTTCGCTCACATCAAAAGAAGCAAGGTGGGCATCGACATATGCATCAACAGAATTTAATGCCCAAGCCAATACGAAAAAAATATAGCCTTGCTGTCTGCGTTTGTTGTATCGCTCTCTTAAAGTCAAAATTGCAGTTTCACTAAGCCTTGGGAAAGGATTAAGCGTCATAGGGTCATCGTCTATTACTAATCTGTAAGCTCTATCGAAGGTGTCATATTGCTCATTATTAAAGTATATCATATAGCCAAGACCGCCCAATGCGCCGTACACGAATGGGAGTTTCCACACCTTTTTATTGTAAACTTGACCACTTCCAGGCAACAATAGACTCATGGCAGCAGCGCGATTAGGATTTGGATATCGGTTATCTAATATAGATTTGATTAATTTGAAGCGTATTTTTTCCTCGACTACGATAGAGTCTGGTGGTATGGTATCTCTGATTTTTGTAGGCCCTGTAAATAGTGGTCCGTTTTCTTCCTCTGTTGTGAGTGGTACGGAAAGGCTATCTATTTCTTGAGCATTTGTATAGCCTAACCAAGTTGCCGCAAAGAATAAGAGTAGGAGTAATCGAGGGCTATAAATCATGTATACTATTCTTCAATAAGTTCTAGTAGGCGATTAAATTCATCGACGTCTGAAAATGGTATTATTATTTGACCTTTATGTCTACCTTTTAGCTTGATATCAATCTTGGCGCCGAGTTGCTTACGAAGATTGCGCTGAACATCTCTATACTCAATAGATAGTTCTTTTTTAGCAGCTGCGTTTGCACTAGGTGTTATATTTTTAAGCTGAACGTGTTTTTCAGTCTCTCTTACGGAGAGATTTTCCTTAACTATTTTGTTGTAAAGTGCCAGCTGATGATCTACAGTTTCTAAACCTTGGAGTGCTTTTGCATGGCCTGCAGTGATATGGCCAGTGCGTAGGCCTGACTGAATGCTAGGTGGCAATTCTAGGAGACGAAGCGTATTGGTAATAGTACTTCTTTTCTTACCTACGCGTTCTGCCATTTGCTCATGTGTAAGCTCAAACTCTGATAACAATCTACTGTACGTTATGGCCACTTCTAAGGGATTTAGATCTTCGCGCTGAATATTTTCAATGAGTGCCATCTCTAACAATTCCTGATCGTTAGCGATACGTACATATGCAGGTACTTCATCCAAGCCTGCTATTTGTGAAGCTCTAAATCTACGTTCACCACTTATAATCTCGAATGTATCCTGACCAGTGGACCTTAAGGTTAACGGTTGTATGATACCATGCGCTATTATGGAGGAAGCCAACTCTTTTAGCGCTTCCATATCGAAGTCCGTTCTTGGCTGTCTTGGATTGGCGCTAATTTGCGATATAGGTATCATGGCTGTGCTAGAAGAAAGGGCTTTTACAACATTCTGGTTGTTTTGTGGCGCTTCTTGCGTGTTATTACCTAACAAAGCCCTGATACCTAAACCTAATTCCTTCTTTTTTACTTTTGCCATTTTACATACTATTGTTGATTGCCAAAAATAGGCAAATACCTTGACAATCGACAAGGCTCGCTTGACAAATATTTACCTTGTAACAGTAGGTTATAAGGCGCTCTAGAATACAAGTAATGAGCTACTGACTGGGCATAAGGTTGCTTTACATTTTGGCCTTCTTCTCCAAATCATTAATTCGCTTATCATAGGCAGCTCTTATTTTCGCAGACTCCTTATCTGCTTTTTCAATTATCCTCTCCGTAGAATCATCCACTTTTCCTAGTGAAGCTCGATGTATATCATCCGCTTTTTTCTTCGCTATTTTTGCGCCTTCTTTAGCCGCAAGTTTTTTTAGTGGATTACCGCCCGCCTTTTCTACTAGTTTATCAGCTTCGGCATAGGCTAGATCTCTAGCTTGGTCAGCTCTCTTCTTAGCTTCATTTCTTGCATCTTTAACTTGTTTTCTAGCAGCGTCTCTTATCTGTTTTATTTTAGCATCAGCTTCCGCTTCAAGCTTCGCTTTTTCAGCAGCTAATTTTTCCTTTCCATCATCTACTTTTGCTTTGACAACATTTGTAACTGTATCTTTTACAGTTTCTTTTACTTGGTTTACAACGTTTGACACAACGTCTTTCACAGATTCTCCTTCAGCACCAGTAGGTGTAATTTTGATCTTAGGATTAGACATGGAACCTGTCAGGTTGATCAACACGTTGATGAAGTCACCGTTAGTAATATCGACACCAAGTTTAGAGGCTTCTTTACTAAGAAAACCTAAGCCTTTGTTAGCAGCATTAGCAGCGGCATTGTTACCTAACAATTCTTTGGGAATCTTAGCCTTGATAGTATAATCCATATCATTTTCTAAGCCATGAGAACCACCCACGAGCATAGTGATATTTTTTATTTTATGCTTCGTTTCTTCTAGTACTACTTGTCCATCTTTGACGCTAAACCAGTTTTTTGAATCATCGAGATTGATTTTTTTCAACCAGTCGATATTAAGTTTTTCACCTACCTTTTCGAGTGGTTCAAAATTATTAAGTATAGCGTTGAAGGTTTGTATGAAACCATCCGCAGTCAGGGTATTCAGATTAGGCATCATGTCTTTTCCTAATAAACCGTTGAAGCTTAGATCGGTAGAAAAATCACCATCTATAAACTTAGCCATTGGCATTAAGACTTTAAAGGTATTTAATTTCTCAAAAGTCTGTTTAAAATTCAATCTATCAATTGCATATTTAAAGTCAAATTGAGGCTTTTGCGCATCCTGAGTATCATAGGTACCTGTCATATTCATCTTGCCACCTAGGGTACTCATATTTACCTTATCCATTACCATTTTTTCATCCTCTATCTTTACCAGACCTCTGATTTTAGTAATATCCATATTGGTATATTGAAGCTTGGCGATGTCGGCAGTAAGATTTAAATTAATATTTTCTGGAACTAGAAATGGTTCTAATTCTTCTTCGTTAGCCATCGGTTTTGCTTGTCCTTCACCGGAGTCCTCCATCATGAATTCATTGGCATCTATGTAGTCACTATTCAGACTTATATCGCCTGTAAGGGTACCGTCCTCAAAAAGAAAAGCAAATACGTTTTCAATTTTTCCACGTCCTTTAAAATCACTTCTTCCAACATTCGTTTCAAAATTATCGAACGTTATTGTGTTGGGTGTAAAGTGTCCCTTCAACGCTGAATTTTTTAGCTCATATACATCGTAATTAATTAATTTGACTTTGGTATCTAAGGTAAAGTCAAAGCGATCAAATACCTCTACATTCACATCATCTTCCACATCTGTATTCTCCACTATTGTATCGTCTGATTCCTCCATTATCCACTCATTAGCATCAAAATAATTAGAGGTTATTACCATATTTCCCTTCATCGTTTTATTCGGTGCGAAATATGCAAGAAAGTTGTCCACTTTACCACTCGCTTTTATATCACTTCTTCCTAATTCAGCATCGAATTGATTTACCTTCAGAAACTGAGGAATAAAATCTACCTGCATTTGATTGATCACGACAGCAGGGTAGTCCACCATGTCGTAATTCATATCCGTGATAGCCAGCTTGCCATTCATATCAGTCTCTGCATATGCACCACTATCGATGAGCGACATCTTAGCTTTGACTTCAAAATCTGCATCTATTATACCACTTATATCTTCTACCCCTTCCATCGGAAATGCCTTGGCTAATTGCGCCAAGTCAATTTTTCCTTTCATTCTTGTATCAATATCTGGATCGGAAATAGGGGTCTTCAGTAATAGGCGTCCCTCAAAGGGTTCGTCACCGATTTTTAGGTTTATCTGCTTGATATCCAAAGTCATATCGTCTAAGTTACTACCTGGACTCTTAACCGCTATCATGGAGTTTATATCTCTAATTCCCAATGGCAAGTCTGGGTATTTGACTTGACCTTCCTTTATATCTATATCTACCGCGAACTGAGGATATTGCTCCTTTTCACTATTAAATGTACCCTTCGCGTAGCCATTAAATTTCACATCACCTGTGGCGCTCACGTCATTATAGTCTTTAGTGTATGCACCAGGTACTAAAGAGATCATTTCTTTTAGAGAATTAGCGGGAGTAGAAAACCCGAGGTCCATTTTGATGTCACCTCCTATCATTTGAATAAAACCATCCGCTTTGACCATCAATGCATTCAGCAATAGCTCATTTTCTTTTAGAGTGTACTTAGAATTATCTAAGTCGATATTAAAAATTGCATCCAAGTCAATTTTTGCATTGCTTAGATAGCTGATGCCACCTGAGCTAAATATTACATTGTCCGCGGTTGTTTTAGTTATAAGGTCAAATATACTAGCAGTAAAACTACCTGTACCATCGTGGTTTAGTGCTTCTGCATGCATATAAAGACCAGAGGCCTTATCAATATAGCTGACCTTACCATTGTTAATAGCATAATTTTCTAAATTCAGTTGATATGATTCTCCTCCAGATTCTGTCGCCACCACTTCTTCTGACGGAATAGCAATATCAAAATTTGCTTTACCTGATTTCGTCACCACTACATTCACGTTGGGTTCATCCATAATGATTGACTTGACTTTTACGGTAGATGATTTACTTAGTACTGACCATAAATTAGCATTCAAGCATAGGGCCTTACCTTTTACCAGCGATATGCCTTCAAACTGGTCTATACCCTGTATATCGTAGTCTTCTAGGCATATAGAAAAGTCTGGAAAAGACTTGATCAATGACATGTTGACGTCTTCAAAGATGAATTTTGCATTGATATTTCTGTTAATTTCATCAGAGGCCATTTCTTGAAGTTGACCTTTAAATAATACTGGAATTAAGATTATAGCTGCTAACAGTAAGACTACAATACCCAAAATGAAGTAAATCAGCTTTTTAAGCATGAATTTGCGTTTTTTTAAATTACAGGAAAGAAAAGCATATTTTTTATGCCCATTTTGCCAAATATAACGTTAAACTTAAGACATTTGTTAAATTATGAATATCTATAATACATATCGTCACTAATGATGACCTTATATTCATATTCATACGATGCTTACATGCATCTAAGTATATTTATTACCATAATAATTGACGCGGTTTCGAATGAAGAAAGAGGAAATGACCCATATATATATAGCAGATCAAAAAGGACTTAAAAAGTTTCAGAGCGATAATATAGGTATAAAGTGGATGGGTTTTGATACAGAATTTGTAGGAGAAAACAGATATAATACACTTCTATGTCTAATCCAGATTCAGACTGTCCATGGATCTTATCTGTTGGATACACTAGTACTTAAGTCTATTAAGCCATTGCTGAATATGTTAGCAGATCCTGAAATACTCGTTATTTCGCATGCTGGAGTCAATGACTATCATATCCTGTATAATTTATATAAGGTATTGCCTAAGAATGTGTTTGATACGCAAATCGCCGCTGGTTTTGTCGGCTATAGATATCCAGTTAGTTTTCAGCGGCTATTAAAAAAGGAGTTAAATATCTCCATTTCTAAATCTTACACCGTGACAGACTGGGAGAAAAGACCATTAGGCTCTAAACAGATACTGTATGCGATCAATGATATTATCAACCTTAAAGCACTGCATCAGTCACTATCCGCACAGCTAAAGGAAAAGAAGCTGACAAAATGGGCAAATACAGAAATGCGTCGACTCGAGAGTGAGGAGTACTATGTGCGAGAAAAGTATCATGAAGCGCGTCAAAATAAATTAATGAAAAACCTCTCTACTAGAGAAAGGATATTTCTGATGCGTCTTTACATTTGGCGAGATGAACTAGCGGAGACAAAAAATAAAACTAAAGAACAAGTCCTTCCCAAGAGATTAATGGCGACCATCGTAAAAAATATTAAGTCAGGTAAGGAGGCACTTAAAGATAACCGTACTATTTCCAATCGCTCTATTGAGAGACATTGGGTAGATTTTAAGAAACTCTATGATAAAGCAGCTACAAAAGAAGAGAAGGATGTTGCACAGAACATTCAGTTTAAAGATGAGGTGAACGATGAGATGGCCTTGACCAACGAGATGCTTTTTATTTTAGTAAAGCAAAAGTGTTCCGAATCAGGGATTTCGCAATCACTCGTCTTGCAGAAAAGTAGTTTATCTAAGGCGCAATTCGGAGATACCACCTTGGACTTCATGTCAGGTTGGAGAAAACAATTTTTAGGAGATGACTTTATAAATTTGTTGCTAAAGCCTGGTAGTATGAAAATGGAGCTGACCGGGAGAACTTGTATTGTGAATTTTGATAAGAAAGAAGTATAAGGTACAAATTAACATAATTAACTTGGAGGATGCAGCGCATTTAGCTAATTAGCATTCTTTATTTAACTTTGAGTCCACTCCGAAAACGCACAAAACCATAAATGTTTCTTTTGGCGACATTTTTCATTTTCTCAATTCACTGATGTTCAGGCATCACTGAATTTCGAAAATCTAAAATCTTATCCAAAATATTCTATTTTATACAATTCGTCAGTTTTCAGAGTGGACTCAACTTCGTATTTTTTAGATGTATCGCATCTAGTGCTCAATGTTTTTTATGATAAAGTGGTTTGTATTACTCGGATTCCTTGCTTTGAATCCAATATTTAGTTTTAGTCAAGATTTGGACAGTATAGCACAGCGCGAGATCAGGTCTGGGGTACATTTAATATTGGAGTCCGTAAGCGATAAACCGCTTAAAGGAAATGATGGTTACTCTTTTGAAATAGGCGCTTATCAGGAAAGAAGGCTTTTAAATAAAGTATCTCTGTCATACGAAGGCGGTATCAGATACAAATCTTTTAATGAAGAAGTTATTTTGATAGATACATTTCCTGGAGCGGACACCGCTTCCATTGTCAACTTATTTAATGTCCAGCATGATGATCTAAAGTTTTCTACTGCACTATCTGTTCGGTTTACATACTCTGACTATCCCAGAATTTATTTTGTCCTCGGCGTAGGACCTGAAATAACATTTCGCAAAAAAACTGATCCCGTTTATATAAGTACATTTTATGCTGATGAAGATTTTGTGCGTATTGGTGAAAGCGACAATACGCCTCCTGATAAAGAAGAAGATTTTTTTAAATCGAAAAGCATTAACCTCAGAGTTGATATTGGTATCGGTATAGAACTCAATAAATTCAACATTGAGATCGTAAACCGTTCTGATAGAAACCAGAATATTGGACTTCGCTTACGTTATCGATTCAATACACTCACTTACTAGACATTTTTCTCAAAGCTATTTCGTATTTTGCAGATCAGATTTTAGAAGTATGTTGAAACAACTCATCCGTAAATTCAAGCCTAGCTATGAGCTGTACAATTTCTTCAAGCGTGACCAGTTAGTGCACAACCTACCAAAGTATAAAAAATTTGGTCTCGACAAGAAGTATTATTCTTCTATTTCTAGTCAAGATTTTATCGGCATAGATAGTCCTCTGAATATACATGATAGACTCAATAGTCGCGATAATCTACCTACCCAACCAGCATTTATGGATCTCCCAAAACGGCGTCAATCCGAATTGTTGAGTTGGTCTGATGAGGGCTATGTGATTCTTAAGCGTTTCTTTTCTGCAGATCGTGTACAGCTGATCAATGATGAGGTAGCTCAACTCGATTTATCTGGTAAAGCAAAGTGGGTCGGCAACAAGATGATGTTCGCCATTCACTATTCCAATATTATTCTTAAGGCCAGTGCTGACCCTGAACTCATGAAGATAATTAATTTGCTCATGGGCAAGCGTATGGAGTTATTCCAAAGTATCAATTTTCTTACGGGCAGCGAGCAGCGCACCCATTCGGACTCTGTGCATATGTCAACATTTCCCTACGGTAATATCATTGCCGCTTGGATCGCCTTGGAGGAGACTAGCATAGACAATGGCCCGCTGCATTATTACCCCGGCTCCCATAAGCTGCCTTATGTTGTCAATCAAGATTATGGCAATTCTGGCAGCCGACTATTCTTAGGCGATAAGAATTACAGCGCCTACGAGGATAAAATATCCGATATTCTGTCGGAGCAAAACTTTGAGCGCAAAATACTTCTAGCACAACCTGGCGATGTCTTACTCTGGCATTCCAATCTACTGCATGGCGGCGAACCCCATCACGACAAAAACCTAACGCGTAAGTCGCTAGTGACCCATTACTATGCCGAAGATGCAGTATGCTTTCACGAAATTAGCCAGCGCCCAACGCTCAAAAGAAAGCTAGATTTCCAACAGTAATTTCGTCGTACGGATTTGGATAATACGGGCGCATTACGCGAAAATGCGTGACCAGGCTATGCAGGGCTCCATTTCATTTCGGTCCTCTGGACATCCCCGCAAAAAGGGCGGTGATCCCTTCCTATCCTTTCCGCAGCTCTCACACCTATCAGCTCACCCCTCGGCCAAGCCCATCATTTCTGTTGGGACTCGATTTAGCATATTAGGGAGAAATTAGAGATATCAAGAAGTTGGAGTACATCACCACGGCCTTGCCCGCACCAATTTTAGGGAGTGAAATATTTAATAGCCTTGCATTGCAAACCCAGATTTGTATCCGAAGGTAGATCCAATTTGGCTTGATGTTTAAAAAATAATCATGACTAATTGCCAACACTAATTACCCTGTTTTCAGCGCAATGTCTAGATGAACGGAGACATTCAAAACTTTCAAATTCTATTAGCGCCTTATAGTTGTTATGGGTTTTCCTTCTTGTGAATATCCCGATATTTCTCTGTTTTACAGCGCTAAAACCCAGTCTCTAGAAGCTCCCGTACAAGCACACATCTCAATGCATAAATTTATCAACTTTTACACTACGCAGAAAAAACTTACTAAACTAATCCTTTTATTTGCTGTTCGATAAAAAAGCACTTTATTAAATGAACAGCAAAGGAAAGATAGGAGTACTGCTAGTCAACCTAGGAACCCCAGACAGCCCTGGACGCTACGATGTATATAGATACCTCAAACAATTTCTCCTCGACAAGCGAGTTATTGATATTCCTTGGATATTTAGACAGCTGTTAGTCCGTGGATTCATAGCACCATTCAGATCGGGTAGCTCTGGCAAACTGTACCAAAAGCTTTGGACAGAAAACGGATCGCCTCTAAAATACTATGGAGAATTATTAGCTTCTGGTGTGCAAGATCAGCTGGGATCAGAGTATATCGTAGAACTCGCCATGCGCTACCAAAATCCGAGCATACAATCGGCGATAGATAAACTTAACAAGCGGAATATTAATGAATTGATAGTGGTGCCACTATTTCCGCATTATGCATCTGCATCTACTGGCTCAGTTCACGAAGAAGTTATGCGTATAGTCGGAAAACAATTAGCGATACCCAACGTCAAATTTATTAACTCCTTCTATGACAATGAAGATCTAGTAAATGTCTTTGTTAAAAATGCCAGGAAGTTCGATCTTGACTCTTATGATCATATCCTCTTTTCCTACCACGGCTTACCTCAAAGTCAATTAAAGAAAACGGATAATTGCAATCACTGCCTGCAATCAGAAGGATGTTGTAATACCATCTCCGAGAAAAATCAATTTTGTTACTCTGCTCAATGCCATGCTACCGCGCATTTGATCGCAGGGAAGCTAGGCTTAGATAGATCCAGATATACCATCTGCTACCAATCGCGTCTGGGACCAGACCCATGGGTGCAGCCCTATACCATTAAAGTTATCGAAGAGTTGGCAAATAACGGTGCTAAACGATTACTCGCTTTCAGTCCAGCTTTCGTCTCTGATTGCTTAGAAACCATCATAGAAATCAGTGATGAATACCAAGAAGAATTCGAAGAGTGGGGAGGGGAGAAAATGGATCTTGTGCCCAGTCTCAACGATGATCCAGAGTGGATTAGTGGCGTAGTGAAGATGATAAAAAAGGAGGCAGAGGTGGTTGTATAGGAAGGATATATTTATAAACAGGCACAGTTTATTGAACTATCCATCTGCTTATTCTATAAGTATTCTATAAAGGCTTTGGATCGCTACCGTTTCAAGATATAAAAACCAAGACTATTTTTTAATCATGCAACAATGATTTTTAATCTAAATTGTAGAGTTTAATTCTTTGAAACTAGCCTCGAAAACAAAATATATCTTCAGCAGCATACCTCGTGAGCTTATTTCGATGTTATTGATTTTTGACATTCGATTCTTTATATACATCTATTACCCAGATATTTTATGGTAAATGAATTACCTCTATGGCATCTCCGATCTTTACTTCTGTTATTTCCTCTTTTAGATAAACCATAGCATTTGCTAGAGCAAAAGATCGTAGCATAGAGGATGCCTGCCCATCTAAAATGGTTACTTTGTTTTCTTGTACACTCGCTTTTAAGAATTCTGCTCGCTGCCCTTTTTTGATATATGCCGTAGTTGCAGTAGCAATACTACGTTTTAGATTACAATTAGTTTGTCCAGAAAGTTTAAGTAAGGACGGAAGCACGTATATATAAAAACAGCTTAAAGAAGAAGCTGGATTGCCAGGCAAGGCAAAAATTATAGTTTCTTGTTTTTTGGCAAAGTATAAAGGTTTTCCTGGTTTTTGTTTCACTTTATAAAAAACCTCTTCTACCTGCAGTGCTCTTAAGGCTTTACCAACAAAATCATAATCTCCAACCGATATTCCGCCAGAGATAAGAACTACATCAAACTGTTTTAACGTATTTTCTAAAAGAGAAATAGTACTATCATATGTATCTTCTACCTTAAAATAAGATATATCACTAAAACCATTTTTGGCTAGTGCTGCCGAAAACATGATCGAATTACTCTCGTAAATTTGCCCAAATTGTAGGGCTTGTCCTGGTGGAATTAATTCGTTTCCTGTAGCAATGATTGCA
>ENA-ORXM01003060-ORXM01003060.1-marine-metagenome-genome-assembly--contig:-NODE-3060-length-17553-cov-3.098878_pt1 | contig 17553 bp, 14 predicted proteins | sample MGYA00237867_ERZ511480 | MGnify/ENA primary metagenome ERZ511480 (study PRJEB26309, sample SAMN06266103) | marine metagenome | isolation source: Algal blade | place: United Kingdom:Sidmouth, United...
AATCTATGCAATTAGATTCTAAAGTGGAAGGAACTAAGTAATGACAAAAAATAAAAAAGACAAAAAAATAGAACAATTAACCGTAGGATGTGGCTGTTTTTGGTGCATTGAAACGATTTATAACGAAATTAAAGGTGTTGAAAAAGTAGTCTCTGGTTATTCTGGAGGTACCGTTCCTGGTAAACCAACTTACAGAGAAATTTGCTCTGGATTAACTGGTCATGCCGAAGTTGTACAAGTGACTTACGATGCTAATGTAATTTCCTATGAGGACTTATTGGTCATTTTCATGACGAGTCATGATCCAACAACGCTAAACCGTCAAGGTGCAGATGTTGGGACGCAGTATCGTTCTGTTATTTTTTATCATAACGATGCACAAAAGGACATTGCAGAAGTTGTAGTGAAAGAAATTTCACCATATTATGAAAATCCTGTGGTTACAGAAATTAGCGAATTAGGTGAATTCTATGAAGCAGAAGCAGAACATCAAGATTTCTATAATAGTAATAGAAGACAAGGATATTGCACTCTTGTGATTGATCCTAAGTTAGCAAAACTTAGAAAAATGCATGCAGATAAGTTAAAGTAAAAGCTTTTGCCATTAAATACAGCAACTAGCTGTTGGTCTACATTGCTGAAATAATGGGGTTTATGAAAGTATTTTAGGACAACAATCTTAGACCCCATTACTATAAATACTATAAAAATATACTATGGTATAGCAACTACATTATTCTCTATAGCAATACTATATGCAGTTGCAAATTCTTTTATAAACTTTGAAGCTATAGTACTTAAATTGCAGCAATTAAGATACCCTACTTATTTAATATATGTTACTGGAGCTGCCTAATTATTAGGATTACTATAATTTTACTAAACAAAGGAAAATGGATTATAGAATGAACCCATGCAATATTTTTTATGAACTTCCTATTTAGTATAATTACTCATTTATTAGCAAAAGATGGCAACGCAGCAGCAGAAGCAGTTGTTTGTTTAGCATTAGTTCGGGTTACCTACATTCAAAATAAAAAACTAAAATACCATAAAGTAAACCCTACAACTGAAAAGAATACTGAACCAAAATCTTATATAAAAATAGCATAAGTAAGATTTATTCTTTTAATAGCAGAAGCCTGCTTTTTTTTTACAAAGTAGGCTTCTTACTTGGTTAAGAATTCCTTAATGGTTCGATTGATAGAAGTAATGTAGTTATTGATGGTGTTGGCAAATTCAAATTTCAATTCCTTAATGGTTCGATTGATAGTAGAAGCTTTAATTGTTTAGAACGGTATCGTGTAATTTCAATTCCTTAATGGTTCGATTGATAGAAAATTGCCTATAACGAAAAAGCTAAAGCCAAGTTTATTTCAATTCCTTAATGGTTCGATTGATAGTTTTCCTAGCGCATACGGTTACGGAGCTTTAGCCTCATTTCAATTCCTTAATGGTTCGATTGATAGACCTGTAATTAATTCTGAATTTGAAGAATTGTCATTATTTCAATTCCTTAATGGTTCGATTGATAGCTGAGGGGAAACGACCCTACAGGACACGGATATTAATTTCAATTCCTTAATGGTTCGATTGATAGTGGTTATCATGGTTAAATGCGTGTTTTTATCTGTCATATTTCAATTCCTTAATGGTTCGATTGATAGTGTCATCGGTCAAAGTACTACCATTATAAGATACATATTTCAATTCCTTAATGGTTCGATTGATAGTGTACTACTTGCATTTGAGGATAATAGATTACTCCATTTCAATTCCTTAATGGTTCGATTGATAGTGGGTTGCAATGATGAAAGTTGATAATCCTGAAACAATTTCAATTCCTTAATGGTTCGATTGATAGATTTCTACTTGCAATAGAAATTCCTGAGTCTATCATATTTCAATTCCTTAATGGTTCGATTGATAGAAAAATGTAACTACAAATTACGATGCCGTTACTCTTATTTCAATTCCTTAATGGTTCGATTGATAGCTATATGACTACGCAAAGCACATCCGCTACATCCGAATTTCAATTCCTTAATGGTTCGATTGATAGAACATCTGGTAATAAAGTTCAAAATTGCGTTTTTGAATTTCAATTCCTTAATGGTTCGATTGATAGATTACCTCCTATTTCAACAAATTCGTTGTATGATTTATTTCAATTCCTTAATGGTTCGATTGATAGAATGGAATATTATGTTCTCTAAGATGGTTTCTGTGCAATTTCAATTCCTTAATGGTTCGATTGATAGACCTCATTTAACATAACAGAGCTTAGTAATACGAGTATTTCAATTCCTTAATGGTTCGATTGATAGAGTGCAGGCAGCAATGGGGTTGTTAGATACACTGATATTTCAATTCCTTAATGGTTCGATTGATAGAACATGGGATGGTTGCTTTAATGTACGTCCTATTCGATTTCAATTCCTTAATGGTTCGATTGATAGAGGGAATTTCCATTTGCCTATTACAATAGATTTTTTTATTTCAATTCCTTAATGGTTCGATTGATAGATAAATTTTCCATCCCTATAATAATCCCCCTCTATTATTTCAATTCCTTAATGGTTCGATTGATAGTTACGGACTAAGTCGGTAAGATTTATATTTAGAACGATTTCAATTCCTTAATGGTTCGATTGATAGCTTTTGTGAGTTAATATCACCAAACCTTATTCTATCATTTCAATTCCTTAATGGTTCGATTGATAGCCGTTCTTTTTAATAAAAAGACAGGCTGATTATTAATAAGTTACGAATGCAAAAATACATTTTTTTACCATTATTATAGTCTATCTCTAATACTAGTATTTACTCCTTGGAACGACAACTTGGTAAAACTTTAAAAAACAACAACTTATGTACAAAATGCCAAAGAACATAATTAGTATTCATCAAGAACTCTTAGATAGACGCTTATAATATATTATCCAAATCATTTTTTTCCTTTCCAATAACCTCTTTGTCTAGCCAGCCTTCTTGCCTACTTTTAAATATAATTAAACTATCTGTTTCTTCATTCATAATTAACTTTGCACCAACTAAAAACTCTTTTAATTTAACTTCGGATATAGCACCTTCAAACACACTATTCTGGATCCAGTTTAAATAACATCTACAATGTTTCAACATTTTACCAACTCTTCTCTTATCCATATCATACACCAAGATTACATACATACTACCACCAGGTTTTAAATGGTTTATATTCTTGCATACCCATTACATGTTTTACCAATTTATAACACTCTAAACGTACTAATCTTTTATAACTAATGCTACGATCTAAGGAACGGTGTTTAAAAGTTTCATTTAACTTTTCATCCCATCCTCTAAGCACTTTTTTTCTTCCAGATTCTTTAAGCAAACAACTATTTATTTTAAAATCGAAATCTGATTTTTGAATAATTTTTTTATTTAACATAGAAAATATTAAACGATCCGCTAGTAATGGTTTAAAGACTTCTGCTAGGTCCAATGCTAAGGAGAATCTTCTAAAACCTGGCTCATGCAAAAAACTTATGGTGGGGTTTAATTGCGTATGGTATATTTGGTCTAAGCATTGCGTATAACACAACATGTTTATAAAAGAAATCATAGCATTTACCTCATTGTTAGGTGGTTGCTTAGAACGATTATTCATTTCAAAATCTGTAATAATTTCTTTAAAAGCGGTATAATACACAATCCGAATATTACCTTCCACCCCCATAAGCTCATCTATAGCGGTAGTTTTGGATATTTGTACTACCAGCTTATCTATTTTGCCAATTTGCTCCTCTAAATTTCTTCCTCTTTTATTATAATATTTTAGGTTTTTAAGCATATTAAATGCTGCTCCTTCTATAAAAGATTTAGCAATTTTAAGCCGTTTTTGTTTTGAGTTGTAATGTGTTACTTGGTTTACTACTACTTTACCGCTTAGCAAATACTCCTTAGACATAAAACTACCTGTGTAATGCTCATAATAATCAAAAAAGTGTACGGCTATTTGGTTTCTTCCCAAGAAATTATACAGCGCGCTATTGGCATCTAAACTACCAAAGCAAAATAAGTTTTGAACCCCCTCTACTGGTAAGTATTTTGCCTTACCTTCTATACCGTCTTCATTAACTGGAACAAACTTTAAGGTATTGTCTTTACGAGATAGCCTACCTGGATTAAATAAATAGTAGCTTTTTTTCATTAGTCATCTATATAACACAATTCATAATATGAGCACTTTTTACACAAACTAGCTTTTAAAGTTGGTGGGCATTCTTTGTCTTGCATTTGTTGCTTGACCTTAGGTATAGTTTCTGTTAAAAAAGCAATATCTGGCTCTGTTAAAAATACCTCTGTTGTTTCGCGTAATCTTGGATATTCGATTCTACCAATAACACCCTCTATGCCATTTAGTAGAAACAGCCATATATAAAATTTTAACTGCCATTCATGCGCTTCTTTTACCGCATTACTTCTTTTAGTTTCATGGATTACTTTTTCTTTGGCATTATAAAAATCTATTTTACCTGTAAGTTGTATACCTAAATAGTCTATTGTTAATTCTATTTCTTGGTACTTATTTGCTCTTTGTTCGTAACTATTTTCATGCAATAATTTGCCATCATAAACTATATCTGACGTATGCTCCATACCTATACCATTAGCAAAAAGCCATAGTTTCCTATGGCATATTTTGTAATAGTTTATATGGGTGGCTATGAGTTGCATTTATAAGAAAATATTAGTATTAACATCAAAAAAAAGACCCTTTTCAAAATCATAAACATCTTCATTTGTTCGCCAGACCTGCATTTTTTCGTCTTTTACATAAATTGGAGATTCATATATTTTGTATAGTTTTTTACCTTTCCTAATTAAATAAACTGGTAAATCAACAGAGTTTTCATTCTTAAATGCTTGCCAATCCAGATAATTTGTAAAATATGGATTGTCTGGAAAAGCAGTTAAAACCGTTTCATTATTATCAATATCTCGGCTTTTCCAAAATGGAGTTTCTGTATCATCAACTTCACTATTTGCGTTTGGTAATACTATCCAATTCCAAGCAAATTGCTCTTTTAATAACTTTGCATTTTGCTTTGCTCGAACACTAAAATCTTCTAATTTTCCATATACTATATTTATAAAATCAACAAAATCTTGTGCTGAATAAGGTTTTAACTTTAAAAAATCAATAGTTTTCTGCAAGGCTGGATTTATAATCCATTTTCGCTTTTCTAAACGACCATAAGGAGCAGGATAAATATTGCGTTCCTCCTTTTTAGTTTGGTAGGGAATGGTAACTTGTAAATTGCCAATTTTTGTTATATCAAATCGACACAAACGACCGGCACGTTGAACCAATCTATCAATTGGACAAATATCACTAATCATCAAATCAGCACTAATATTTATACTCATTTCTCCAATTTGAGTGAGAATAGCAACACCATTTGCTGTTCCATTTTTCCAAGCCTTACGACCTAAATTATCAATTAATTCCTTTTCTTTTTTGAGCTTGTCAGGTTCAGTAAATCGACTATGATAAAGCATTGGTTCAACATTAGTATTCTTATTAAACCAGTTATAAAACTCAATAGCTTTAGCAACAGTATTTGCATAAATAATAGCAGGTTGCTCCGTGCATTTCATTAATATTTCAGAAAGTTCTTCTACTTTCTCATAATCTTGAATATTCTTGACCTCACATCGATGCCTTGTGTTATCAGAAATATCTTCTTTAATTTCTTGAACTTGATAACCTGTTGATTGATACATTTTCAAAGAAGAGGCAGGAAGCGATGCACTCATCACCATTACAGGTACTTTCCATTCATTCAATGCTTCCAATAAAACCAAAATATTAGCTTGAGTAAAATCATCATAAAAATCTGCCTCATCAATCACAGCACAACTATGAGCTAAATTAAACGCAATCGAATGATGGTCTTCTCGTGAAAGCGTCAAACACATTAATAAATGGTCAATTGTACAAACAGTCACAGGCGTTAATAATTTTCGAGCAAATTCATGTTCTGCACTAGCATTGTGTTTCGAAATTTCTCCATTCTTAACTTTGCCATGAAACTGCTTAAACCAAGCACTTGAATGATATAAACCTGTATCAGATAAATCATTTTTTACATTAATTGCCAAAGCATTAGATGTAAATCGTGTTGGCATTGCTATAATCAAGCGGTCAGCCCGCTTATTTTGAATTTGTTGATTTAATTGGTTCACTCCATTGTTGGGGGTAAATTGTACTCTCATAGCTCCTCCTACGCCAATTGTTTTGTGCCAATTTTCCCATGTAAGTATAGCTGGTTTTTCTTCCCAAACGAATAAATCAAAAATACTAGCTATTCGATCTAGAATAGCAGCAAATAAGTCTTTAAATCTTTGGTCTTGTTGCAAAGCACCCACCTTAATCCACAAATCAACAGAACTACTATCAGGATAATAAGCTCGAATTAGATCTCTCATTAAGGTTCCTTTTATTAGCATCAAAAAGGTTTTTAAAAAAGGAACTCTTTGATAAAAATCAATTGCTTCTGGAGGAACTTGCGCACAAAAATCAGTTAAGACTTCAATGTAAGCATGTTTAGGGTGTTTAGGATAAAATGTTTCGATTCCTAATACAAATCCCTGTTGTCCATCGTTTTTCATATCCATCCAATAATTCATTGGATTTTCTTTACTAGAAAGGTAAGTAAACGCATATCTACTATCTGCATGGTATATCTTTTGTCTTGGGTTTGAGGCATCATTTACAATACCTAGAAAAGGAATTTCAGGATCACCATTTCCATTTGCAGAAACAATCATGAAGACATTCTTAGGAGAATTTTCATCTGCACCAAAGAAGTAAACGGAAAATAGTGCTGGTGAGAATACTTGGTTAAGTGCCATTGTAGGAGTTAAATACAAGTCGGCTTGAACTTTATCCCAATCCCAGTTAGAAACAAGGTCAAAAACTTCTTTTTCTTGATCTGGATTGGTAAAACCAAAAACACTTTGAAATTTAACATTATCCTGCATGATTTCTTGAATGGCATTCCAAGAAGGAAATTGATTAGGTGTCTCTACTATTCTTTTAGGCATTCCACTAGATGCATTGATCACATATTTTTGATAAATATTATGTGCATCAAATTTTGCATTTAATGTTTTATCTCCACCTCCAGTTAAAGGGACTTGCTGATTTTTTTTATAAAATTGATCCCTGCGATGATGTGCAGTATTAGCAAGGTAATAGGGAGAACCTAAATCTTTATTGTTGTTAATTAAGGAATTAATCCAATCATGATAAGCTTCGACATCTTTATGTGTAACGATGAGTGATCGTTCAAAATGACCGTCCATCTCTTCTTTACTCATGAGTGTTTTGGGAGAATTTTTTTGGGAACTCCTATTCCTAGGGCTATCATGCAAAAATTGATTGATAATTTGTTCAAAAGCATCTCTTGACTTTTTCCATTCAGGCAGTTGCCTAAGTTCTTGAAAAATTTTGTCAATTTCATCCTTGTTTTCTAATTGGGTCTTGAAAATTGATTCATACATAATAATATGGTTTTTGTATTAAAAATGAAGTGAAAGAATCTCTTATATGTGTGTGTTATTTTTTAATATTCTTAAGAATTACCTCATCAAGGATAGCTTTGTAGTGGGAACTATTTCAGTCTATGCTCTCTTCTAAAAAGAAAAGTAGCCTTTTTTTGTAAAAAATTATATATATGTTGAATTAATTTATTGTTACAGAAGCTAATAAATAATTATTGTTAATCTAATATTAATTTAATTAATACAATGCAAACGTATTCAAAACTTTATTTTAGAATGTTTTTCTATTTTTTATAATTCAATAGTCCGTGGAGAACTACAAAGTAGCAGCATACTAAAAGCACAGCACTCATGAGTATGAATGCAATGAATTCAACTTGTTGATTCACAAGTAAAGCGAGCTAACCAACGAACTGCTTGTTGGGAATCTCCAATTAATTTGCTTAGAAGTTTTTAACAAAACTTGTTTTGAACCTTCAATTTACTTGAAGGGAGAGATATTTAAAATTGTTATTTACACGTCTTTAAAAAAAGTAATCAAAATTAAATTTAATCTTAGTGTGTGGCAATAAATGAGCAAGACGTTGTTGTTCTGCTTCAGAGATAGGAACTTTATATAAGACCAACTCTTCTAGTAAATTAAGCTTTGCAATTTCTTCAGGAAAACTTTCTATAGGATTGTAGGTTAAATCCAACCTTCTAAGATGTTGGAGTGCTCCGATGCTAGGGGGCAGTTCTTGAATTTGATTATAGGAAAGGTCTAGTAATTCCAACGCTTGCCAATTTTCTATTTCATCAGGCAAATAAAACAAGGCGTTTTTTACTAGGTGTAGATGCTGTAATTCGCCCCAATAACTAACCGTAGATGGTAAAAATTGTAATTGATTTCTAGATAAATCTAAATCTTGTAGACTGTGCCAATACTTTATACTATTAGGTAGTTCTGTTAGTAGATTATCTGCTAGATGGAGTTCTTTTAACTCCGACCAATTTTCTAGATGTAGAGGTATTTTTCGAAGCTTGTTCTTGTTTAAATTTAGATAATGTAATTGACGGATATTTAATAAAGAAGTATCTAAATGAGTGAAGGCATTATTGGATAAATTGAAATGTTGTAAAAATTGTAAATCAGTTATTTGAGAAGGAAGTTGCGATAAGTTAGCGTTCGACCAATTTAACTTGGTACTTGCAAACAGTTGATAATAATCTTCTAAGGTCTGACTAGAGGAAGGCAGTAAGTTACGATAAGGCTTCAATAAATCTAATAAATTGACCTCAAGACCTTCTGCAATGTTTTGAGCGAGTAAGGTATTATTGGGACAACCACTTTTGAGGAGATTAAGGAGTTGGGTCTGTTCTTTTGGAGTTGCCACAAGTTTTGAATTAGCTAAGTACTTACTAAAATAGAAGGAGAATCAAATTTAAACGGAATAAAACAAAGATACCAACAAGGATGCTTCTATTCTAAAAAAAATAATTAAATTAGGTGTCAAAATAAAATTCCAAAAATCAATAAAATACCCTTTTGAATGAACATATTAGTAATTAACTGTGGAAGCTCATCTGTAAAAGCAGCTGTTATCAATGGAGAAACTGGAAATAACTTATTAACAATGAGTATAGAGCGGGTTCTTGACAAGCCATTGGTGCATATTAATGAAACCACTTTAGAATGTGCAGAAGTAGGACATGAAGCGGTTTTAAACTTTGCTTTACCCTTGGTCAAAGAATACTTAGGGGCAGATTCTTTGGATGGTGTAGGGCATCGAGTAGTACATGGTGGTAACAAATTTGATACACCTGTTTTAATTGATGAATCGGTAGAAAAAGCGATTAAGGATGTTAGTGGTTTAGCTCCATTGCATAATCCTGTCAATTTATTGGGGATTACAGTTGCTCGTGCTGTATTTAGTAATTTGCCACATGTAGCAGTTTTTGATACTTCTTTTCATCAAACAATGCCAAAACGAGCAGTACAATATGCTTTACCCAAGCAGTTAAGAGAAAAACATGGTTTGCGCCGCTATGGTTTTCATGGAACAAGTCATGAATATGTTGCTGAATTGGCAGCCGAATATTTGCAGGCAGATTTGAATGCATTACGTGTAATTACTTGTCATTTAGGAAATGGTGCGAGTGTGACGGCTGTAGAATATGGTCGTTCTGTAGAAACATCTATGGGAATGACACCTTTAGAAGGTTTGGTTATGGGAACTCGTTCTGGAGATGTTGATGCTGGTATTTTGTTGCATGTAGCGAGAGAAGAAGAACTATCCATGAAGGACTTAGATTTGTTGCTAAATAAGAAAAGTGGTTTAGTTGGGCTTTCAGGAGTTAGCAATGATATGCGAGATATTATCGAAAAATCAACTGACGGAGACGAAGATTGTCGTTTGGCATTGCAAGTCTTTACGCATCGTTTACGTAAATATATAGGTGCTTATGCTGCCGTTATGGGAGGTGTAGATGCGATTGTGTTTACTGGAGGAATTGGAGAAAATAGTCCTGTGATTCGTCACAGAGCATCACAACGATTGGATTTTTTGGGAGCTTTAATTAATGAAGATAAAAATCATGACGTTAAATTGTCAGATGATGAACCTGTTCAAGATTTTTCTATGCATCACAGTCGTGTAAAGTTATTGGCTGTTAAAACCAACGAACAATATGCAATTGCACAAGAAGCCTTGCGTATTATTCAAGAAAAAACAAAAGTAAACACGGTTCCAACAATTCCTATTGCTGTTTCTGGACGACACATTCATTTGACTCAAGAAGCAGTAGATGCGTTATTTGGAGAAGGATACCAGTTAACAGAAAAAGTACCTTTGTCGCAACCTGGTCAGTTTGCTTGTAACGAACAAGTAACGATCGTAGGACCTAAGAATCAAATTGAACGGGTAAGAGTTTTAGGACCAACAAGACCTAAAAACCAATTAGAAGTGTCAAGAACAGATGAATTTTTCTTAGGAGTAGATGCGCCTGTTCGAGCTTCTGGAAAGGTTGAAAATACGCCTGGAATTAAACTAGTTGGCACTAAAGGTGTTTATAACATGACAGAGGGTGTTATTTGTGCCTGGAGGCATATCCATATGACCCCTAAAGATGCTCAAGTATTTGGTGTTGCTGATAAGGATATCGTAGATGTAGAAGTAAGTAATGGTTTAAGACCCCTAACATTTGGAAATGTTTTAGTTCGAGTTTCTCCCAAATACAAATTAGAAATGCATATTGATACCGATGAAGCAAATGCAGCAGAGCTTCCCAGATACTCAGAAGGAGTGTTAAACAAAACTAAAGGAAGTGCTCACCTTGTTAAACGAAAAAAACGCCACTAAAATTACAAATGATTTAATTGAATTTGTTTAATTATTTGATTTTTAGTTAATTATGCGTTTTGTTGAAAGTTGGAACGAGAATTGCTTTATGATAAGTACAAACTATTGAAATCTTAATTTTTTTCTAAAAGTTTGAGTTCTTATTTATAATTATTTGCTGGTTAGCAAATTAATTTTATTAAGATAATTAGTTGTTGTCTTTATTATGTATTAACTTGTATGTAATGAAGCCTATCATAAACTAATTTTTACACCTTAAATTAAAAAATCATGAGGCTATTAACATCTGTTTTCGCACTAATCTTATTGATGTCTTATTCTGTTGTTGGACAGGATTTGGGTGCAGCTCCTGCTATGGGAGCGCCAAAAGCAACTGAAGCTAAAGATATTATTATAAAATTGAATAAAGAAACTGGAAAAATTGAATTGTTTGATGCAAAAAGCAATAGCAGTATTACGCAACAGTATAAATTAGACCTATTAGAATTAGAAATTTTTGATTCTAATGGCGAATATGCTGGATCTTTAGAAGTAAAAGATTTCTCGATTCCTAAAAACGAAGTAGACAAATCTGAAAAAGTAAAAGTAGCAAATATGCGTTTTAAGCATACGGCATCAGGTGAGCAAATGACTCTTTCTAATGTAGATTTTACTCGATAAAAATGGATTTGAATCGTGCATTCAAATATGGAGATGGTTTGTTTGAAACAATCCGCGTCTGCAATGGTGAAATTCTATTCTTGGAAGCACATTTTGCAAGGCTATCAAAAGGCTTGAATACTTTGTGTATGCAAAATTCTGAAAATCAATTATCTATAAAGAAATTTAAAAAAATCTTACAAGATTTTTTATCCAAGCAAAGTGATGCGAATCTTAGGATTCGCATCACTTTTTTTAGGCAAGGTGCGGGGCTGTATACCCCACAGGAGGAAGCTTATGATTACTTGATAGAATCAAGTACTTTAGAAAATACTTTTTTTGAGCTGAACAAAAAAGGATTAGTTGTAGGAATTTGTACCTCTGTAAAACTTTCTATCGATCAACTTTCTAATCTAAAAACAACAAGTGCCTTACCTTATGTATTGGCGGCATTAGAAAAAAAAGAAAAAGGTTGGGAAGATTGTCTCATTCTAAATTCTGAAGGTAGAATTGCAGAATCTATTGCTGCAAATGTCTTTTTACTAAAAGGAAGAAAGGTGCTTACACCTGCTTTAGATCAAGGCTGTATAGCAGGTGTGATGCGTGAAAATATGCTGCTAATTATAAAAGAACTAAACTTAGAACTCTGTGAGGGGCAAGTTCATTTAGAGGATATTAAGCAAGCAGACGAAATTTGGTTAACGAATGCTATTCGAGGAGTGCAATGGGTTTCGCAAGTTATAGATTGCTCTAAGTTGTTAGGAAATAATATGGCAAAACTACTAACAACTCAATTTAATAGGATAATAAGTCCTAAATTATACGACGCTAAATAGATATCTTTTTAAATTAAATCAGTATCTTAATAATTCTTATAATCTTTGTTCTTGGTGTTCTCCTGTCTTTTTCTTGAATACCGAATGATGTCCCTTGTGTTTTATCAAAAGAACCCCTTTATGGATTTAGAAACTGTAGACGATCATTTTCATGATATTGAAAAGGTAGATGATATTCCCTTAGATAGGTCAGTCTTGCATCTTTTAGCTAAGAATAGTAAATTGAGTGCAAATGAGCTACAATTAGGATATCAAAAAAGCTCCTTGTACCCCTCTTCCAAAGAGTGGTTAAATATAGCGCATCGTTTTTTTCTTAGCGTAGGTCTTTTGTTAGTCCTTTCAGGAGTTATTTTCTTCTTTGCTTATAATTGGGGAGCCTTACATAAGTTTGCCAAATTAGGATTGGTACAAACTGGAATGTTAGGTATTGCAATTGCCTTATTGGTCTTTAAGCCCTCTGATTTTATTCTAAAGTTAGGTTTGACGGCAATTTCTGTTTTAGTAGGGATTGCATTTGCTGTATTTGGGCAGATTTACCAAACAGGTGCCGATGCTTATGATTTCTTTTTGGGGTGGTCCATTTTTGTAACCGTTTGGGTTGCTATTGCTGGATTTCCTTTCCTATGGTTTTTCTACCTAATCTTGATTAATCTCACCATATCCTTATACCTTATACAAGTACAGATGCAAGTAGACGAAGAGGTCTTGTATTTGGTAGTTGCATTGGTTAATACAATTGCTTTATCTATTTGGGAATATGTTATAAAAGGAAATCGAACCGATTGGGTACATGCTTTATTAACTAGAATAATAGGTGCTGTTATTATTATTGCTTTAACAATAGCAATGATTTGGACGATTTTTGATTACAGAAGAAGCACGAGTTTATCATTATTGAGTGTGCTTTTTTACTTAGGATTTATGCTTGGAGGAAGCTGGTACTATATGAAAAAAGGCAAAGATATTGGTTTTGTAGCAATGTTCGCCATGTCTATTTTATTTGTTGGAAATTCATGGATTATTGATTTTTTTGATACAACTTTTGAAGAAGGGCTTTTCTTGCTGCTAAGTGTTGGAAATATTGCGGTTACTATATTTCTGGTAAAAACTCTAATTGAAATTAATAAGAGGTGGAATTTAGAAGCTAAGCAAATTTCAAATAACAAAACTAATCTAGATTATAATGGAGAAGAATAACATAGAATTGGCAGAGTTGTTGGAGCATTATAAGGAAGAGGGGATTAACCCGAATCTAGATCTAAAGGGATTTCAAGCTGATTATGAAAGAGGAGAAGCGAATAAGACTTCTATTTTAATTCAGACTTTAATTTTTGTTGGAGCATTATTAACTGCAAGCTTCTTTTTGGTTTTTTTAGGGATTGCTGGGTTATTTGATTCAGAAGGAGGGATGCTTGCTCTGGGGGTTATGATTACTCTTGGCAGTATTATTATTCCTTATGCAGCTAGTCAAAATACAAATGCAGAATCTTTTGCAATGGCTTTAATGATTGTGGGAACCTGCTTATTCTCTGCTGGTTTTTTAGGACGGATGTTTGACTTTCAACCTTTTTTGTGGGTATCCTTGGGGCTAGCTTTTTTTATAGCTGTTGTAGCAGGAAGTAACTTGCAAAAGTTTGCTGCCATTGTCTGTTTTAATTTATGTGCTTACTGGATTATTTGGGATTTAGAATTTCAGATTGTTTTTAATTTCTTAATACTACTAAATGCTACAATCGTTACAGTTGGTTGGCTAAAGGAGACCAGTATTTTGAGTGCTTATCCTCAATTAGGACAATGGTATTCTTCTATTATAAATGCTTGCTCAATCTCAATGATTGGTTTGTTGGTAGGATCTGTTAATTTGAGTCAATATTATTACCGATACCATGAAGAAGAGGTGATTAGCAGTAGTTACTGGTGGATTTCGTCGCTCTTGTTGATTAGTTTGGTGCTTTGGACACTTAACGAAACCTTAGATTTAGTAGGAAAACAGTCAAAAAAAATACCCCTACTTATAGGAGCGGGAATAGGATTGTTATTGCTCATTACAGCGCCAGGTATTGTAGGAGGAATTTTATTATTATTTCTAGGGGTTTATGCTGGATATCGATTATTAGTAGGACAAGGCATTCTAGCAATCTTCTTTTTTACGGTGTTGTTTTATTATAATTTGAACACAACATTGTTGTTCAAATCTATCTTAATGGTTAGTGCGGGATTGCTTTTCTTGGGTTTGGGGATTGGAATCAAGCGTGTGTATGATTTTGAATTATCAAAAAATCAAAAATAATCTTTATGAAAGGCTATAAAAAAATAATTTTTGTACTGAATCTACTGTTGTTTTTTGTGGTATTTAATTGGATGATTGCCCAAAAAGAAAGTACCATTGAGCATGGAACCTTGGTATTATTAGATTTGTATCCTTTAGATCCAAGGTCATTGATGCAAGGCGACTATATGAGGTTGAGGTATGAAATGACAAGGAGTTGGGATAGGGGGGATGATTTTGTCTCTAGAGGTTATTGTATTGTGAAGAAAGGAGCGAATAATATTGCTTCTTATGAACGTTTGCAAAGGGATAATAGAAACTTAGCGGAAGATGAAGTTGCCATTAAATACTATGGCAGTTCAGGAACTGTAAAAATAGGCGCAGAGTCTTTTTTATTTGAGGAAGGACAAGCAAGTACTTATGAGCGTGCTGAATATGGAGGGTTAAAAGTCGCAGCAAATGGCTCGGCAGTACTGGTTGGTTTGTACGATAAGACTGGTCAGAAAATTATAAATAATTATGATATAGAGTAGAATGGAAAAGTTTTCTTCAGAAAATAACAAAGAATATAAGGATTTGGAAGATTCCTTTGAACGTGTTTTTGAGTTGTCTCCCGACTGTATGCTCAAAATTAGAACAACAGATTTAAAGTTTATAGCTGTAAATCAGCAAGCTTGTGATTTGTATGGTTATAACAAAGGTGATTTTTATGCTATGTCTGTTTTTGATATAGACCTAGATTATAAATCAAAGGAAAAAATTGACTTAGTTTCAGAAAAATATCGAGTTGGGGAAGTGATAGATTTGGAAGGGATTAGTAAGAAAAAGAGTGGCGAAATATTTCCTGTACAAGTTCGCTATTGTAAAATTGATGAGCTGCATGCGCTTGCAATTGTTCGAGAAATTTCGGAGAAGAAAAAAATAGAAAACCTTAATGCTGAGCTGTCTAGAGTTATTAATATAAAAAAACGTCAGAATAGAGAACTAAAGCTAAATAAGGATATATTAAGGATGGTTACGCAGCATGAGCCTATCAAGGCTACTCTAAATGTGTTGTCTGAGCGGATGGAGGATTTATTGCAAGATATAAGGGTTTCTATTCTATTATTGAAAAACGATTTATTATATATTGCAGCTACACCTACTTTGCCACCGAGCTTTTGTGCAGCAATTGATGGTATTCGTGTAGGGATAGACAAATTGCCTTGTAGTGTTGCCGCAGTTAGCAAAAAAGAACTTGTAATTCCTAATTTGCAGAGTGATCCATATTATATAGATTGTAGAGATCTAGCAAAAAAATATTCGATTGTCTCCTGTTGGTCTATACCTATTATCTCTTCTAATGGAGATGTCTTAGGAACCTTTGCCTTCTATTCTGAATCCCCAAGAGTACCTAGTTTGGTAGAAATGGATTTAATTTTGATGGCGGCAAATTTAGCAGAGGTTGCTATCGAACAAAATTATTATGAAGAGAGCCTAAAGAAAATTAATACAGAATACCAATATCAAAACAAAGAATTAGAGGCTACAAAAATTATCCTTGAGCAGGATAAAAAAATCTTAGAAGAACGAGAAGAGCAACTGAAAGAAGCACAGAATCTTTCTAAGGTGGGAAGTTGGTACTATACATTTGATACAGAAGAATTAATATGGTCGGAACAACAATACCGAACGTACGGAGTGGACGAATTTACTCCTACAACAGAATTATATAATACTTATTTAGGGAAAATCAGTGAGAAAGATGCGCTGAACTTTCGAGCGGTTATCAGAGCAGCTATAGAAGGAGATGATCCCAATTTTAAGTATGAACATAGATTTATTGATAAGAAAGGATCCTATAGGTACATTCTTGGAATTGGTCGAATTGAAAAAAATGCGGAAGGAGATTCTTTGTTCATTAAAGGAACAGAGCAGGATGTTACAGAGTTGAAAATGGCTCAGAATGCTGCTATTGAGAACGAATTGAAGTTTAATGAACTAATTTCTAATATTAATGAAATTATTTTTATTGTAGATCTTGAAGATGATAAAAATTATGATAATCCAATTACTTATATTAACGGGGACACTTTAGGGATATTTGGATACAGGCATGAGGAGCTGAAAGAGAACGCTTTATTATGGCCAAGCAGGATTCATCCAGATGATTTAGACGGAGTGATTAAGCAGGGTGAAAAATTGCATAAAACTGGACAACCTGTTATTCGAGAATATCGTTTCCAACATAGAGATGGCCATTATTTGTGGATAGAAGATAATATTTCAGTTGGTTTTGGAGAGCATAGTAATCAGTCGAAATTGTATGGTAGTGCTAGAGATATTACGAAACGAAAAAAATCAGAAGCAGCAATTTTAGAAGGAAGAGAACGCCTCCAATTGGCAACACAAGCTGCTCGATTGGGAAGTTATGATTGGCAGGTAGCAGAAAACATCTTGCACTGGGACGATAGAATGTATGAGTTGTTTTGCTTAGATAAAGCAGCGAATGTATTAAATAAAAATGAGTATATCGCCTCGATTTTACATCCAGAGGATCGAATAAGAGTTATGAATATTTATCTGGATAATCTGAGTAATAAAGACTTGTTTAATTTTAAGAATGAATATAGAATCTTAGTCAATGGAAATGTAAAATACATTGAAAGCCATGTCATCTATTTTAGGGATAAGAAAGGAATTGTGTCTAGAGTTATTGGCACTTGCTTGGATGTGACAGAGCGAAAAGAAGCAGAAGCATTGCTGATTTCTAATGAAGAAAAAGATGTCCTGCTCAAAGAAATTCATCATCGAGTTAAGAATAATCTACAGGTTATTACCAGCTTGCTTAGTTTACAATCGAGTTATCTTAAAGACGATGAGCAGAAGCGAATTTTTGCAGATAGCCAATATCGAATCAATTCTATGGCAATTG
>ENA-ORXM01003062-ORXM01003062.1-marine-metagenome-genome-assembly--contig:-NODE-3062-length-17545-cov-3.343256_pt1 | contig 17545 bp, 12 predicted proteins | sample MGYA00237867_ERZ511480 | MGnify/ENA primary metagenome ERZ511480 (study PRJEB26309, sample SAMN06266103) | marine metagenome | isolation source: Algal blade | place: United Kingdom:Sidmouth, United...
CGCCGAGCGCATACCCGAGAGCGAGTCGCAGCGTGCGGTGCTCGTCGCCTTCAGCTTCCTCACCATCGGGCTGATGATCAAGGCGGCGGTCTTCCCGCTGCACGCCTGGCTGGTCAACGCCTATCACTTCGCCCCGGTGGCGGTGACCGCCTTCCTTGCCGGCACGGCGACGAAGGTCTCGCTGTACGTGCTGCTGCGCTTCTTCTTCGGGATATTCGGCAAGGACTACAGCTTCGGGCAGCTGTTCCTGACCGGCGTGCTGGTCCCGGCGGCCGTCGCCGCGTTCGTGGTGATGTCGCTAGTGGCGGTGTTCCAGACCGATCTCAGGCGCATGCTCGCGTTCTCGAGCGTGGCGCAGATCGGTTATATCGTCGCCGGTATCAGCCTCGCCAGCGAGGCGGGGCTGACGGCGGCGATCGTGCACATCGTCAACCACGGGCTGCTGAAGTCGACGCTGTTCATGGCCGTCGGCTGCATCGTCTACCGTCTCGGGCACGCCCACGTGCCGAGTCTCGACGATCTCTTCCGGCGCATGCCGCTGACCTGCACCGCCTTCATCGTGGCGGGGCTCGGGTTGATCGGGGTGCCGCTCACCGCGGGCTTCGTCAGCAAGTTCACGTTGATCGGCGCCTTCGTGGAGCGTGGCTGGTGGCCGGTGGCGGCGCTGGTGCTGTTGAGTTCGCTGCTCGCGGTGCTCTACATCGGGCGTGTGGTCGAGACGATGCTGTTTCGCCGTTCGCGCGAGGCGACGCCCGCGCCGGTCGGGCACCTCGAGGCGCCGGTGGCGATGCTCGTGCCGATGTACGTGCTGCTCGTGGCCGGGCTCTGGCTCGGGTTCGCCGGCGAGACCACGCTCGGGCTCGCCGGGCACGCCGCGGCCGAGCTCCTGGAGGGGCTCCGATGAACCCGCTCTGGGCGCTGCTTCCGCCGCTCGCGGTGGTCCCGTTCATCCTCTGGTTCGGGGAGGCGCGGCGGAACCTTCGCGAGGGCGCGATCATCGTCGCGGGGCTCGTGCTGCTGCTCGTCAACGGGGCGATCTACGACGCGACGGTCGCCGGGGAGGCGCTCGAGAGCGGCGAGTTCGTGCTGCTCGGGGGGTTCGCGCTGAAGCTCTCGGTCGAGCCGATGGGGGTGCTGTTCGCGCTGCTCGCGAGCTTTCTCTGGGTGGTCACGACGGTCTACAGCATCGGCTACATGCGCGGGCACCACGAGACGCATCAGACGCGCTTCTACACCTGCTTCGCGATCGCGCTCGCCGCGGTCATGGCCGCCGCCTACTCCGCCAACCTCCTGACCCTGTTCGTCGCCTACGAGGCGTTGACGCTCTCGACCTTCCCGCTCGTCACCCATGCGGGCACCGAGGAGGCGAAGCGGGGCGGGCGCGTCTACCTCGGGATCCTGCTCGCCACGTCGATCGGATTGCTGTTGCCGGCGATCGTCTGGACCGCGAGCGTCGCCGGGACGCTCGACTTCGTGCCGGGCGGGGTGCTCGGCGGGACGGGGCTCGGCGGTGGCACGCTGGCGCTGCTCCTCGCGCTGTTCACCTTCGGCATCGGCAAGGCCGCGGTCATGCCGCTCCATCGCTGGCTGCCGGCGGCGATGGTCGCCCCGACACCGGTCAGCGCGCTCCTGCACGCCGTCGCGGTGGTGAAGACCGGCGTGTTCAGCATCCTGAAGATCGTCACCTACACCTTCGGCATAGACACCGTCGCGGGCTCGGGGGCGGCGACGTGGCTCTTGCCCTTCGCCGCCTTCACCGTGGTCGCCGCCTCGGTCGTCGCCTTCACCAAGGACAACCTGAAGGCGCGGCTCGCCTACTCGACCGTCGGGCAGCTCTCGTACATCGTGCTCGCCGCGCTGCTCGCGACGACGATGTCGGTCACCGGCGGGGCGCTGCACATCGTCATGCACGCCTTCGCCAAGATCACGCTGTTCTTCTGCGCCGGTGCCGTGCTCGTCGCCGCCCACAAGAGTTTGATCAGCGAGCTCGACGGGCTCGGGCGACGCATGCCGCTGACGATGGGCGCCTTCTTCGTCGGCACCCTCGGAATCATCGGACTGCCCCCCGCCGGGGGCCTCTGGAGCAAGATGCTGATCGTCGGCGGCTCCTTCGACACCGACACGCTGTTCTGGGCAGGCGTTCTGGTGATCAGCACGTTGATGAACATCGCCTACTTGCTGCCGATCCCGATGCGCGCGTTCCTCCGCCCCTATCCCGGTCTGGCCGCCGGGGAGCGGGTGGCGTGGGCCGAGGCGCCGACGCCCTCGCTCTGGGCGATCATGCTGACCGCCACGGCGACGGTCGGTCTCTTCTTCTATCCCGGGCCGCTCGTCGAGCTGCTCGGGTTGATCCGCTGGCGGGCCGAATCATGAGCGAGGGCGACAACAGGATCGACGGCGACGATCGGGTCGGGGGCGCTCCGGCGGTCGTGGCAGCCGGGCGCGAGAGGGAGGATGTCGCCGCGCCGCTCGCGCGGTATTTCCTCTGGGCGGACTCGCCACCCGCGGTCGATCGGCTGATCCGCGCCCTCGCGATTCTCTGCGCGCTGCTGTTCGTCTTCGACATCTTCTGGCACCGTCACGCCTACGTTCCTGGGGAGGGGCTCTGGGGCTACCACGCGATCGCGGGCTTCGTCTCGTTCACGCTGATCGTTCTGGGGGCGAAGAAGCTGCGCACGTTCATCCGTCGGGACGAGGGCTACTACGGCGCGGCGGCGATCGACGCCGAGCGCTATCCGTCGGCGGGCATCCGGCCGCTCGACGCGGTGGAGGGAGAGGAGGCGGACGAGCTCCTGCACGTTCGCGGCGAGCAGGTCGTCGGCGAGCGTGGGAGCGCGCGAACGCGGGAGAGCGGCTCGTGAGTCTGCTGCTCGCACCGCCCTTTCTGTATCTGATCGCGGCCGCGCTCTGCCCCCTGCTCGGTGCGCGGGGACGCTCGATCCTGCTGCTCGGCGTGCCGCTCGCGGGGCTCGCCTCGCTCCACGCGCTCGGACCTGGGCTGCACGGCACGGTACACGTGCTCGGCTTCGAGCTCGAGCTACTGCGGGTCGATCGGCTCTCGACGATCTTCTCGATCATCTTCTCTATCGCGGCCTTCCTCTCCGGGCTCTACGCCTGGCACGTGCGCGATACCGTCCAGCAGGTCGCCTCGCTCGCCTACGCGGGCTCCGCGATCGGCGGGGTGCTCGCGGGGGATCTGATCACGCTGTTTCTGTGGTGGGAGGGCACGGCCGTCGCCTCGGTGTTCCTGATCTGGGCGCGGAGGACGCCGGCGGCCTACGCCACGGGGTTGCGCTACCTCGTGGTGCAGGTGCTCTCGGGCATGCTGCTGCTGGTCGGGCTACTGGTGCACTTCCACGACACCGGATCGATCGCCTTCGAGCACCTCGGTCTGGTGAGCCCCGGAACGCTCCTGATATTCCTCGCCTTCGGGATCAAGTGCGCCTTCCCGCTCCTGCACAACTGGCTGCAGGACGCCTATCCGGCCGCGACCGTGACCGGCACCGTGGTGCTCTCCGCCTTCACCACGAAGATGGCGGTCTACACGCTCGCCCGCGGCTACGCCGGCACCGAGATCCTGGTGTACATCGGCGCGGTCATGACGCTGTTCCCGATCTTCTTCGCCGAGATCGAGAACGATCTTCGGCGCGTGCTCGCCTACAGCCTCAACAACCAGCTCGGGTTCATGGTCGTCGGGGTCGGGATCGGCACCCCGCTCGCGTTGAACGGAACCGCGGCGCACGCGTTCTGCCACATCCTCTACAAGGCGCTGCTGTTCATGAGCGTCGGGGCGGTGCTCTACCGGACGGGCACCTCCAAGGCATCGGAGCTCGGCGGGCTCTACAAGACGATGCCGGTGACGATGCTCTGTTGTCTCGTCGGCGCCGCCTCGATCTCGGCCTTCCCGCTGTTCAGCGGCTTCGTCTCGAAGTCGCTGATTCTCTCGGCGTCGGCCGAGAACGGCTACTACCTCGTCTGGGGGGCGCTTCTGGTCGCCTCGGCCGGCGTGCTCTCGCACTCGGGGATCAAGATCCCGTACTTCACCTTCTTCGCACACGACAGCGGCAAGCGTCCGGCCGAGGCGCCCCCGCACATGCAGATGGCGATGATCGTCACCGCCGTCGCCTGCGTGGCGATCGGGGTGTTCCCGGGAATGCTCTACGCGCTCCTTCCCTACGCCGTCGACTACGTCCCCTATACCGTCGATCACGTGCTGACGCAGATGCAGCTGCTGTGCTTCGCGCTGCTCGCCTTCGTCTTCCTCATGAAGAGCGGGCTGCACCCGCCCGAGGTACGGGCGATCAACCTCGACAGCGACTGGACCTATCGCAAGCTCGCGCCGTCGCTGCTGCCGCGGCTGGTGGCGCGGGTAAGCGCGCTCGATCGGGGTTGGCGCCGTGCGGCGCTCGCGGCGCTCGGCGCGTTCTGGGCCGGCGCGGCGCGACTCTCGCGTCCGGGGGCGGTGCTCGCCCGTGGCTGGAGCGTGACCAGCATGATGCTTCTGGTCATGGCGATCATGGTGGCGGTGCTCGCGCTCAATCTGATCTGAACCGCCGCGCCGGCGAGGCGCGGCGTCAGGCGGCTCGCCGGGTCGCGCCCGCTCCTCGCTCGCCTTCGGCGAGCGTGAACACCGCGACGGCGTCGAGCAGGCGGTGCGCCTCGCCGTCGAGCGCGGCCGCGTCGTCCGCGCTGCCGTTGACGAGCACGACGCTGCGCCGTGTCGCCCGGTCGATCTCGCCGACGGCGGCGCTGATCTGGGCGATGCCCCGACTCTGCTCCACGCCGGCCTTGCTGATGTCGCTCATGATGTCGGTGACGCTCTTGACCGACTCGGCGATGTCGTCCATCGTGCCTCCCGCCCTGTCGGCCATCTCGGCGCCGTTCTGAACGCGGCTCACGCTGTCGTTGATCAGACCCTTGATGTCGTCGGCCGCCCGAGAGCTGCGCTGCGCGAGCTCCCGCACCTCGCTGGCCACGACCGCGAAGCCGCGCCCCTGTTCGCCGGCGCGAGCGGCTTCGACCGCGGCGTTGAGCGCGAGCAGGTTGGTCTGGAAGGCGATGTCGTCGATCACGTCGATGATGCTCGCGATCTCGGTCGAGCTATCGCTGATGCTCTTCATCGTGTCGGTCACCTGCCCCACCACCTCGCCTCCCCTGACGGCAACGTCGTAGGCGGCGAGCACCAGGGCGTCGGCACGGGCGGCGCTGTCGGCGTTCCTCTGCACCGTGGTGCTCACCCGCTCCACCGACGAGCCGGTGTCCTCGAGCGCCGTAGCCTGCCGCTCGGTACGCTCGTTCATCTCCCGTCCGGCCTCGGCGATGCGAGAGCTGGTCGCGGCGACCGACTCGGCGCTCGCGCGCACCTTCGACACCGAGTCGGCGAAGCTCGTGGCCATGGCGGTCAATGCCGAGAGCACGCTGTCGGGGTTGCGGTGCCCGGTGTCGGCGGCGGCCGAGAGGTCACCCTCGGAGAGGCGGCGCATCGTCCGCACCAGAACGTGCGGTTCGGTGCCGAGTCGGGTGCTGACCCATCGGTGCACGAGAAGCAGCGAGCCTATGGAGCTCAGCAGCATCAGCACGAGTGCCGCGGCAAGGGCGTGTAGCCAGAACTCGCGCGCGCTCGACACCTCCTCGATCGCCGTCTCGGTACGCTCGTCGAGCAACATCTGGAACTCGTGGAAGGGCCTCATGATGTCGGCCTTGAAACGGTGGTAGTCGGCGCCGTGCATCAGACGTCGCGCGATCTCGAGATCGGGCTCGCCGCGGAGCGTGAACGCACCGCTGCCGTCGGCGCGAATCCCCTTCACGAGGTTCATCGCGACCGTCTCCGTCTCGACGAGCGCGTCGGAGTTCGCCGCCGCCTCCTCGAGCTTGGCGAACTCCGCGTCGGCGAAGCCTGCCGCGCGCATCATGTCGAGCAGCGGTACCGTGGTGCTCCCGCCATCGTTCGGTGGTTCGAGGCCGATCGCGCGAAAGTCCCAGTAGATCTTCTCGTAGCCTTCGGGACGCGGTCGCTCGCCGTTGCGGATGGCGAGCACCTCGAAGAACTGCTCCTCCCACATCGGGTCGCCGGTCACGACGTACGTGCGGGCGAGGCGGGTGAGATCGTCGGAGCTCTGCCGTAGCTCGTCGGCGAGGCTCGCCGATTCGAAGCGCGCCGACCGCGCCTCGGCGAGCGCGCCGTTCCAGTGGTGAACCTTGTACATCGCGAGCAGGAGCAAGGCGGCTGCGAACGCGACCGTGGCGAGCGCGGCGGCGATCGTGTGCTTGATGGTATTCACCCTGACGCTCCTGGCGATGGTGTGGGGTAGAGGGCTGCCGCCCCCGAGCCGTTATCGGCCGTCACGGTCCAGACTGTCGCGAGCGCACGGGTTCGTCTCCCGGCGACTCGCCGGCACGGGCCGGCGAGCGCGTCTCAGCCGTCGGCGAGCACGTCCACGCCGAGCAGCCGCGCGACGCGTTCGGCGCTCTCCGTCGCCAGCGTCTCGTCGACGTGGGAGCAGACATGCACGCGCGAGCCGTCGCGTCGCACGAGGTTCAGCTGGTGTACCCCCCAGCGGACCTCCTCCTCGGCGATCGGGCAAGGGAGGCGCTGCACGGCGACGATGTCGTCGAAGCGGACGCGGATCGCGCGGCGATGGGAGGCGAGCACTCCGCCGCTACGCCGGAACTCGCCGGCCCGGCCATCGAACAGCGCGCGGCCTCCGGCGCGCCAGAGCAGGGTGCCGCAGGCGAGCATCGCGAGGAGGGCGAGAGACGGGGCGAGCCAGGGCGCGAGATCGAGCTCGGCGCCGGCGCCGAGGCCGACGCCGAGGGCGAGCAGGCCCGTACCGAGCGGTGCGAGCAGGCCGCTGAACAGACGCTCCGTCGCGGTCTTGCGAAGCTCCAGGCGGTGCGGGCCGGTCGCGACCAGACGGTGGGTCTCGAACGTCGAGGTCGGGACACGCAGTGGCGTGAGGGCCGGTTCCGGGCAGGGGGGAGCCGGGCGATCGAGCAGGCCCGGCGGCAGCGACACGCGATGGGTGTCGCCCGAGGGCAGGGCGTCCGGAACGGCGAGGGAGGGTACGGCGAGGTGCGCTACGGACTCCTGGCTCATCTGACGGGACTCGGTTCGCCTGCGGCGTGCGGAACGCGCGCCCAGGTATTGCCGAGCGTAGCGGCGGCGAACCGCCCGTCTTGAGACTCGCGCGAGCGGAGCCGCTCACTCATTCGGCGCGATCGACGGCCCGGTGCGCGTGCCGTGAGGGGTATCGCGCCCGCTCGGCTCTCCGTCCGCTCAGCGTGTGAGCGCCGCGGCCTCCTTCGCGAGTGCCGTGATTCCCGCCTTGTCCCCGGCCGCCACGAGATCCTTGGGCGCGACCCAGGAGCCGCCCACGCACAGCACGTTCGGCAGGGCGAGGAACTGCGGCGCCGAGTCCGCGGTGATGCCCCCCGTGGGGCAGAACACGGTATCGACGAAGGGTCCGCCGAGCGCGCCCAGCATGGCGGCACCGCCGGCCTGCACCGCGGGGAAGAACTTCAGCTCGGTGAACCCGCCGTCACGCGCTCGCATGATGTCGGCGGCGGAGGCGACGCCGGGCAGCAGCGGCAGAGCGATCTCCCGTGCGACCCGACCGAGCGCCTCGGTGTATCCGGGGCTGACCGCGAAGCGGGCACCGGCGTCGGCCGCGCGGCGGAGATCGTCGCCGTCGAGCGCCGTGCCGACCCCGACGATCGCGCCGGGAACATCGGCCATGGCCCGCATCGCCTCGAGCGCGGCGGGCGTGCGTAGCGTCACCTCGAGCACCGGCAGCCCGCCCTCGACCAGCGCCTCGGCCAGAGGACGAGCCGAACGGGCGTCGTCGACGACCAGCACCGGGATGACCGGAGCCGTCTCCATCAGCTCGCGCACGGGCGATCCGGCGCTCACGCCGGGGCTCCGAACGCACTCACCGCGCCGGTCTCGGCGGTGCTGACGTGCTCGCGGAAGGCGCCGAACAGCTCCCGGCCCATGTTCTCGGTCTTGCGCGAGAGATCGGGGTGCTCGACCGTGCGAGCGTCCCATTCGGCCTCCTCGACGAGGGCGGCGAGCTCGCCGGTGGTGGTGTCGAGGCGAATCGTGTCGCCGTCGCGCACGCGCGCGAGCGGACCGCCCTGAACGCTCTCGGGGGAGACGTGAATCGCGGCGGGTACCTTCCCCGAGGCACCCGACATGCGCCCGTCGGTGACCAGGGCGACGCGGAAGCCGCGATCGAGCAGCACGCCGAGCACCGGCGTCAGCTGATGGAGCTCGGGCATGCCGTTCGCGCGCGGACCCTGATAGGGGAGCACGGCGACGAAGTCGTGTTCGAGCTCACCGGCCTCGAACGCTTTCTTCAGCGCGCTCTGGGAGTAGAAGACGCGGGCCGGCGCCTCGACCACCCGGTGCTGGTCGCGTACCGCCGAGGTCTTGACGATCGCCCGTCCGAGGTTGCCGTGGGTGAGCCGGAGCCCACCGTCGGCGAGAAACGGCTCCCCGACCGACGCGATGATGCTCGCGTCGAGCGACTCCGAGGGGCCGTCACGCCAGCCGAGCCGTGCCTGTCCCGCGCCCGAGTTCCCGTCGGCGGCCGCGGCCGCCTCGGCGGCGATCGCGCCGGCCTCGCTCGGCGAGCCGGCGTTCGCGGCCGACGTGCTCGCGTGTGCCTCCACCGGGCGCGCCCCGGCATCGAGCCAGGGCTCCTCGGTGTAGCGGCGGAGCCCGCCGTCCCCGGCAACCGTCATGACATCCTCGTGCAGAAGCTCGGCGTCGAGCAGCTCGCGGATGATCAGCGCCATGCCGCCGGCGGCGTGAAACTGGTTCACGTCGGCCTGCCCGCTCGGGTAGACGTGAGCCAGGAGCGGCACCGCGTGGGAGAGCGCGTCGAAGTCGTCCCAGTCGACGACGATGCCGGCGGCGCGGGCGATCGCGACGATGTGCAGCGTGTGGTTGGTCGAGCCGCCGGTGGCCAGCAGCCCCGCGATCGCGTTGACGATGGCGCGCTCGTCGACGACGCGGCCGATCGGGGTGTACTCGTTCGAGCTGGCGGTGATCTGCAGCGCGCGGATCGCGGCCGCCTCGGTCAGGCGCTCGCGGAGCGCGGTACCGGGATTGATGAAGGCCGCACCCGGGAGGTGCAGGCCCATGATCTCCATCATCATCTGGTTGCTGTTGGCCGTGCCGTAGAACGTGCAGGTGCCGGGACCGTGATAGGAGGCGCTCTCGGAGGCGAGCAGCTCCTCGCGCGTGGCCTTGCCCTCGGCGAAGCGCTGGCGGGTGCGCGCCTTGTCCTTGTTCGGGATGCCCGTGGTCATCGGGCCGGCCGGGACGAAGACCGCCGGGAGGTGACCGAAGGCGAGGGCGCCCATCAGAAGCCCCGGCACGATCTTGTCGCAAATGCCGAGAAAGGCGCCCGCGTCGAAGACGTTGTGGGAGAGCGCGACGGCGGTGGACATGGCGATCACGTCGCGGCTGAAGAGCGAGAGCTCCATGCCCGGCTGGCCCTGGGTGACGCCGTCGCACATGGCGGGGGTGCCGCCGGCGACCTGCGCCGTCGCCCCGACCGTGCGGGCGGCGGCGCGCATCCGTTCGGGGTAGCGCTCGTAGGGCTGGTGCGCGGACAGCATGTCGTTGTAGGAGGTGACGATGCCGAGGTTCGGGGCGCGCTCGGCGTGGAGCAGGATCTTGTCGCCCTCGGGGGCGGCGGCGAAGGCGTGGGCGAGGTTGGTGCAGCCGAGCACGCCGCGGTGCGGGTGGCGGCCGACGTTGCGCTCGAGCCGCTCGAGGTAGTGCTCGCGGCTGGGGGCGCTGCGCTCGACGATACGGCGTGTGACCCGGCGGACGATATCTGGGGCGGCGGTCATGGGGCGTGTCCGGGGGGGGAAGGTTTGCGACGGGCCGATTCTCTCACAGCACGGCCGTCGCGACGGCCGGGTGGGGCGTGGGGAGTCGAAGGCTGTACCATGTGATGAACCTCGGATCGCCGCGTGACCTCGACGCTCGACGAGCGCATCAATCGACATGAACTTGATCTCAAACGAATCCCTGCAGCCGTTCGACTTCGTGCTGTTCGGCGCCACCGGCGATCTCTCGATCCGGAAGCTCATCCCCGCGCTCTACTACCGTCACCGCGAGCGTCAGCTTCCCGACGACGGTCGGATCATCTGCTCGGGGCGCACCGAGCACGACGATCGCTCCTTTCGCGAGCTGCTCACCGAGGAGGTGCGCCAGCACATCCCCGATCAGGAGTTCGAGGATGGCGTCTGGCGGCAGTTTCTCGAACGGGTGCACTACCGCCCGATCGACGTGACCGACCAGGGCGCCTACGCGCCGCTGGTCGAGCTCCTCGAGGGGCGCGAGGATCGCGTCCGGGTGTTCTACCTCTCGGTCACGCCGGGGCTGTTCACCGCGATCTCGGACGGGGTCGCGGCGGCGGGGCTGATCACCGAGCACAGCCGGGTCGCTCTCGAGAAGCCGCTCGGGCGAGACCAGGAGTCCTCCGAGGCGATCAACGATCGCCTGGCCGAGGTGTTCGAGGAGCACCAGATATTCCGCATCGATCACTACCTCGGCAAGGAGACGGTGCAGAACCTGCTCGCCCTGCGTTTCGGCAATGCCGTCTTCGAGCCGCTGTGGCGGAACTACCGCGTCAACGACGTGCAGATCACGATCGCCGAGGAGCTCGGCGTCGAAGGGCGGGCGGGGTTCTACGACGAGACCGGTGCGCTTCGCGACATGGTGCAGAATCACCTGCTCCAGCTCCTGGTCATCATCGCCATGGAGCCGCCCGTCAGCGTCGACCCCGACGCCGTGCGTGACGAGAAGATCAAGGTGCTCCGCTCGCTCAAGCCGCTGATCGGCATCGACGCGATCGAGAACACGGTACGCGGACAATACAAGGCTGGAGCCTCATCCGAGGGCGCCGTGCCGGGCTACCTCGACAGCGACGACGTGCCCGCCGACAGCGACACCGAGACCTACGTGGCCATTCGTGCCGAGATCGCCTCCTGGCGCTGGGAGGGCGTGCCGTTCTTCCTGCGCACGGGCAAGCGCATGGAGAGCCGCACCACCGAGATCATCATCAACTTCAAGAAGGTGCCGCACTCGATCTTCCCCGCCGCCGACGGGCGAGAGACACCCAACCAGCTCGTCATCCGACTCCAGCCGGAGGAGAGCATCCGCATGCGGGTCTACGTCAAGGCGCCAGGGGACGACATCCTGCTCCAACCGGTGGATCTGAACCTCGACTTCAACGACGTGGCGGAGAAACGCCGGCTGATCGCCTACGAGCGGCTGCTGCTCGACATCATCCGCGGCAACCCGACGCTCTTCATGCGTCGGGACGAGGTGTTCGCCGCCTGGGCGTGGATCGACCCGATACGTGCCGCCTGGAAGCAGTTCCAGTACCGTCCCAGGAGCTATCGGGCCGGCACCTGGGGGCCGGGGGCGGCGAACGCGCTGATCAGCCGCGAGGGGCTGCGGTGGAACGAGGACTGAGCGGGACGCGGGTCGGGGTCGGAGAGCGGGGGCGAGCGACATGAGCGGGAACGACGACAGGGGCGATCGGGGCGATCGGGGCGACGCCGGCGGCGAGCAGCGTCTCGGGGGTTTTCCGTTGGTGCGGGAGGCGACGGCGGAGGCGCTGGCCGAGCGGCTCGCGGGCGATGTCGCCGCACGGCTCGAGCAGGCGCTCGGGCGGCGCGGCCGGGCCTCGCTCGTCGTCTCGGGCGGAGGCACGCCGAAGCCGTTCTTCCGTCATCTCTCGGCGGCGGCGATCGACTGGTCCGGCGTGGTCGTGACCCTCGCCGACGAGCGCTGGGTCGCGCCCGGACACCCCTCGAGCAACGAGACCCTGGTGCGCGAGACACTGCTCGAAGGGGCGGCGGCGGCGGCGCGTCTGGTCGGGCTCTACGCGCGGACGGGGACGCCCGAGCAAGGGCTCGACCTGATCGCCGAGCACCTCGGCGAGGTGCCGCGCCCGTTCGATGTCGTGGTGCTCGGCATGGGCGGCGACGGTCACACCGCCTCGCTCTTTCCGGACGCGCCCGAGCTCGAGCGCGGCATGGACGAGCGTGAGCGCCCGGTCGTCGCGATGCACCCCCCTTCGGTGGACGAGGCGCGAGTGACGCTCACCCGGGCGGCGCTCGTCGATTCGGAGGCGCGCTTTCTGCACCTCGTCGGGGAAGACAAACGCCACGTGCTCGAGCGGGCGCTCGCCGACGAGCCGCGGCTCGCTCCGATAGCCAGGGTGCTCGACGAGCGACCCGAGGGAGTCGCGATCTACTGGAGCCCCTGATGGGCGAGGCGCTCGGCGCGCCGCGAGCGCGGGGCATGAGCGGCGAACGCTCGGTGCGCGCAACGGACCGCTGACGATGCTGGCGAAGATCCGCGCCGCCCGCGACGGGCTCAGGAAGTCCGAGCGCAAGGTCGCCGATGTCGTTCTCGCCGACCCCGACGCGAGCGTGCAGTCATCGATCCAGGCGCTCGCGACGCGCGCCGAGGTCAGCGAGCCGACCGTCATCCGCTTCTGCCGTGCGCTCGACTGCGTGGGGTTCCAGCAGTTCAAGCTACGTCTGGCGCAGGATCTGGCCACCCGCGGCACGTTCTTCTACCGCGACGTGACGGCCGAGGACACCAGTCGAGAGCTCGCCGACAAGCTCCTCGACGGTGCGATCGCCTCGCTCGTGCAGCTTCGAAACCAGATGAACCACGCCGCGCTCGAGCACGCCATCGCCCTCTACGAGGCGGCCGCGCGGATCGAGCTCTACGGCTCGGGCGGATCGGCCATCGTCGCCGAGGACGCGCAGCTGAAGTTCTTCCGGCTCGGCAAACCGGCGATCGCCTACTCCGACCCGCACATCCAGCACGCCGCGGCGGCGCTCCTCGACGAACGGGCGCTCGTGGTGGCGATCTCGCACTCGGGCCGGAGTCGCGACATCCTGCGCACCGTCGAGATCGCCCGCGAGGCGCGCGCCCGGGTGATCGCCGTCACCGCGACGAAGTCGCCGCTCGCCGAGGCGGCCGACGTCGCGCTCTCGGTGGACGTGATGGAGGACAGCGACATCTTCTCGCCGGTCAAGTCGCGTCTGGGCCAGATGGTCGTGCTCGATATCCTCGCCGTCGGCGTGGCCGTGCGTGGCGGCGAGGCGATGCTCGCGCAGCTCGCCCGGGCGCGCCGCGCGATCGACTTCCGCTTCGTCTGAGCGACGCGCTCGGCTTACTCGGTACTGGCCACCGGCCCGAAGGCGGAGACGGTGAACGGATCGATCAGCGTGCGGGCACGGGCGTAGAGCGTGTCCGCATCGAGCCGGATCACCGCCTGTCCGGTAGAGGCGATCTCGAGACTCAGAGGGTCGGCGAAGTCGTCGGTGGTGGAGACCTGCACTTCGAAACCGGCGGCATCGGGTGGTGGGTCGACGATCTCGACGCGGAACTCCGAGCCATCCGGGACGATGCGCACCGTCACCGGCGCGACTTGCTCGTCGATGTCGGCGATACCGACCCGGGCGGTGGCCGAGAAGCCGGGCAGCCCGGCCTCGTCGATACCGCGAAGAGCGAGGTAGTAGTCGCCGCTGGCGAGCTCGGGACCGATCTCGAGGCGCTCGTCCTCGCGCTCGAACTCCGCCACGCTCCGCTCGATCTCCGGGTCTAGGGCCAAGGTTGCACTGTAGCGCACCGCCTCGCTCAACCCGAACCACAGCAGCGTGTCGCCGACGGCCACCCGCGTCGGGACGTTCCGGAACACCGGAGCGGGCAGCAGCTCCCGCGGCTCCCCCGGGGGCTCGCCCTCCACGGTCACCGAGCCGAACCCGCCCGGCAGCGCCCGCTCCTGGCCGAGCGCCTCCACCGAGATCACCCCCTCGATCACCGCCGCGCGCAACACCGCGGGCTCGACGATGGTGTCGAACACGGTACCCCGAACCGCCGCCGAAGCGAACGGGGTGGTGATGCGAAACTCGACCGGCTGTCCGTCGCGCACCTCCACCTCGGTGCCGAGCTTGCCGCGCTCGGCGGCGAGATCGATCAGACAGCTGTCGTCCCGCTCCAGGCAGCTCAGTCGCTCGATGCGCACGACGCTGTCGGGCTGGATGGTCACGACCGAGCCGGACGAGAACTCGAGGCTCACGAACCCGTCGGCTCCGGTGACGACGATGTCACCGGCCGCGACCAGCGCGTCGCGCTCGAGGGCGACGCCGAGGCGTGTGACCGCCCCCTTCACGAAGGCGACGAGCGCGGTCTCGCCGCGCGCCGGTACCTGGATCGGCAACCGCACGATCTGCCCGAGCGGGAGCGGGGCGTCGATCTCCACGTCGAGCTCGTTGAACTCGACGAGAGGGCGGGCGTAGGCGGCGCTGCCGAGCTCGCGCCGGGCGATCGAGAGGAACGTGTCCCCCGGTTCGGTCACCACGTCGCGCGAGATGATACTCGTCCCGGTGAGTGCCGCCAGCGCTCCGGTCGCCACCGAGCTCGTCGCCTGGGCGAAGAGCGGTGCGACGAACGGCAGGAGCGCGAGAGCGAGCGCCGCACGAGCGGCGAGATGGCTTGTCATCGACGATCGGCACCCGTCGGCTTGTCGCCGCCGGGCGCGGACGTGGGTTCGGGGAGCTTCTTCAGCCGCGTGAGCCTGAGCATGTTGGTCGTACCGGTGCGACCGAACGGCATGCCCGCCGTGATCGCGATGATTTCCCCCATCTCGCCGTAGCCCTCGGTGAGGCAGACCCGGATCGCGTTCTCGACCATCTCGTCGACGCTGTGCATCGTTTGCGCGAGCACCGCGTGCACGCCCCAGACGAGCGCGAGGCGGCGCGCCGTGCGCTGGTGCGGGGTGCAGGCGATCAGCGGGGCCTCGGGGCGCTCGCGCGCCGAGCGGAAGGCGGAGAAGCCCGACTCGGTGTAGGTGAAGGTGGTGGCGAGCGGCAGCACCGTCGCGACATGGTGGAGCGAGGAGCTGATCGCGTCGGCGGCCGTGTCCCCGGGTGTCGGGGCGAGGGCATCGACCGCCTGGCGAAAGTAGGGGTCGCGCTCGACCTCGACGAGGATTCGGTTCATCGCCGTCGCCGCCTCGACCGGGAAGCTCCCCGCCGCGGTCTCGGCCGAGAGCATGACCGCGTCGGCCCCGTCGTAGATGGCGGTGGCCACGTCGGAGGACTCGGCGCGGGTCGGCACCGGAGAGTGGATCATCGATTCGAGCATCTGTGTGGCGACGACCACGGGTTTGCCCTCCTGGCGCGCCGCGCGGATGATCCGCTTCTGCACGATCGGCACCTTCTCCTGAGGCATCTCGACGCCGAGATCGCCGCGGGCGACCATGACGCCGTCGGATAGCTGGACGATGTCGGTGAGGTGCTCGATCGCCATCGGTTTCTCGAGCTTGGCCATGATCGCGGCGCGTCCGTCGACGAGCGAGCGCAGCTCGGTCATGTCGCCGGCGCGCTGCACGAAGGAGATCGCCACCCAGTCGACGCCGAGCTCGAGCGCGTAGTCGAGGTCGCGTCGGTCCTTGTCCGTCAGCGGCGAGATCGGCAGGTACAGCTCCGGCACGTTCACGCCCTTGTTGCCGCTGATCTCCCCGCCGACCACGATCTCGGTCACCGCGTGCCGCTCGTCGAACTCGAGCACCTTCAGACGGATCTTGCCGTCGTTGATCAGCAGCTGCGCTCCCTCCGTCAGGGCGGCGAATATCTCGGGGTGGAGCAGCGGGGCGCGGGTCGCGTCGCCGGGGGTCGGGTCTCGATCGAGCGTGAAGCGCTCGCCGGGGACCAGTGTCTCCTTGCCGTTGGCGAACTCGCCCACGCGGAGCTTGGGACCTTGGAGGTCGGCGAGCACGCCGATCGGACGTTCGCGCTCGGCCTCGACCTCGCGGATGGTGGCGTAGGTGCGGGCGTGGTCCTCGTGCGTGCCGTGGCTGAAGTTCATCCGGAACACGTCGATACCGGCATCGAACAGACGCCCGATCGTCTCTCGCTCGCGACTGGAGGGACCCAAGGTGGCGATGATCTTGGCGTCTCGTCTGCGTCTCATCGTGACGGTACCGTTGGAGGCGAAGGAGCGGGGCGACCCGCGAGTCTAGCGCAGTCCGTCGGGGGGAGCCGGAACAGCGCGACGGTACGTGCGGTATCCTCGCTCGATCCGCGTTCAGATCGAGCCATCCATGTCCGCACAGCCGAGCGACACCGTCGAGCGACCGACCGCCTCGTTGCCTCCAGCTGTCGGCACCGCGGCCGAGGCGGCCGCGCGTGCGGTGGTCACGCCCGAGCGGCTCGAGCGGCGTCGGCACGCGGCGGAGGCGCTACGCGGTTTCGTGCCCGAGCGCTGCGTTCTCGCCAGCGACGAGGCGCTTCGTCCCTACGAGTCCGACGGACTGACCGCGCTGAAGGCCACGCCACTCGTGGTCGTCCTCCCCGAGACCGTCGAGCAGGTGCAGGCGGTGATGCGCTGGGCGCGTGACGAGGGTGTGCCGATCGTCGCTCGCGGCGCCGGAACGGGGCTCTCGGGCGGGGCGCTACCGCACGAGGAGGGGATTCTGCTCGGTCTCGCCCGCTTCGACCGCGTGCTCGAGCTCGACCCCGCGCGCGGGGTCGCCCGGGTCCAGCCCGGTGTCCGCAACCTCGCGATCTCCGACGCCGCGCGACCGCACGGTCTCTACTACGCCCCCGATCCCTCCTCGCAGATCGCCTGCTCGATCGGCGGCAACGTCGCCGAGAACTCGGGGGGCGTGCATTGCCTGAAGTACGGGCTGACCGTGCACAACGTGCTGGCGCTGAAGGTGGTGACGATCGACGGGGACCTGGTCGAGATCGGCGGGGAGGGGCCGGATGCGGCGGGCTACGATCTGCTCGCGCTGCTGATCGGTTCGGAAGGGATGCTCGCGGTGACCGTCGAGGTCACCGTGAAGCTCCTGCCCGAGCCGCCCGTGGCGCGGCTGGTCATGGCCGCCTTCGCCACCGTCGAGGACGCGGGGGAGGCGGTCGGGGACGTGATCGCCGCGGGCATCGTGCCGGCGGGACTCGAGCTGATGGACAGCCCCGCGATCAAGGCGGCCGAGGCGTTCGCCGAGTGCGGCTATCCGCTCGAGGCCGCCGCGGTGCTTCTGTGCGAGCTCGACGGACGGATCGAGGAGGTCGAGTCGCAGATCGAGCGGGTATCCGAGGTGTTCCGCGCACGTCGGGCCACGAAGCTGCACGTCGCCGCGAGCGAGGCCGAGCGGCTGCTTCTCTGGAAGGGGCGCAAATCCGCCTTCCCCGCCGTCGGTCGTCTGGCCCCGGACTACTACTGCATCGACGGCACGATCCCGAGAAAGCGGCTCGCCGACGTCCTTCGGCGCATGGAGCAGCTCTCGGCCGAGTACGAGCTGCCGATCGCCAACGTCTTCCACGCGGGCGACGGCAACCTCCACCCGCTGATCATGTTCGACGCGAACGCGCCGGGGGAGCTGCACCGCACCGAGGAGCTCGGCAGCCGCATCCTGCAGCTCTGCGTCGAGGTCGGCGGCACCGTCACCGGCGAGCACGGCGTCGGTGTCGAGAAGATCAACGAGATGTGCGTGCA
>ENA-ORXM01003067-ORXM01003067.1-marine-metagenome-genome-assembly--contig:-NODE-3067-length-17533-cov-4.191968_pt1 | contig 17533 bp, 10 predicted proteins | sample MGYA00237867_ERZ511480 | MGnify/ENA primary metagenome ERZ511480 (study PRJEB26309, sample SAMN06266103) | marine metagenome | isolation source: Algal blade | place: United Kingdom:Sidmouth, United...
TAGGTGATATTGGTACGCATTTTCCTGATACAGATGCAACCTACAAAGGAATTGATAGTAAAATATTACTCAAACAAACAAATGAGATTATTCAGAAGGAAGGTTTTGGGATAATGAATATCGATGCAACAATTTGCTTGCAAGCACCAAAATTAAAACCTCATATTCCAAAAATGCGGGAAGTGCTTGCAGAAGTAATGAACATATCAATAAACCAACTGTCGATTAAAGCAACAACAACCGAGTTATTGGGCTTTGTAGGATCTACTCCTTTATTAATAAAAACAGATAAAACAGGAGCAAATATACTTTGGTCAACCTATTCATTGAGCGCTAGTTTGGGAGGGCTTACAGGATTTGCAAACCACGTTGATTATGACGATAATGGTTATTATGTGGCAACAGGATATACCAACAAGACACATCCTTCATCAGGAGCGCAAGTAGAAGTTGCCTTTATAGGAAAAGTAAGTTTGGGAGGGATGGTCTTAGTAGAAGAACTGTTTGAAGAGCATATTGATAATAAAGGAGAGGTAGTTCGACCTACTAGTGACAATGGGTATATTATCGTAGGAAGATATGACAACCAGCAAGCTTATTTGGTGAAGTCAGATTCGATTTTAAATCGCCCTGTGCACCAATTTCAAGGTTATGTATACAATGATAATAATGGAGACTGTCTAAAAGGAATAGGAGAAATTGGTTTTAATAACTGGTTGGTAGAAGTTAAGAAAAGCGATGGTTCTATAGATTATGCAACAACAGATAGTACAGGATACTATGAAGTTGTGGTAGATACAGGAGCATTTACGGTTAAGGTTAATTTGCCAAACACGCTGTGGGGACTGTGTGTAGATAGCTTTTTAGTCACCTCTAGTCAATTAAGTAATACCGATACTTTGAATTTTGGAGCTAGAGCCTTGGTTAGTTGTCCTTTGTTAAATGTGGATGTATCTACCGCATTGTTAAGACGCTGCTCAACCGCTAGATATACAGTTTCTTATTGTAATAATGGAACGGCAGATGCTGTTGGAGCTTCTGTTGTGGTTAATTTAGATACCACATTGACGTTTGTAGGAGCAAGTTTGCCTTGGTCTGGTACTGGAAGTGGCGCTTATCTGTTCAACATTGGAACAGTTGCGGCAGGAGCCTGTAACTCTTTTTCAATAGACGTAATGGTAAGTTGTTATTCTCAATTAGGACAAACACATTGTGTGCAAGCTAATATATTACCAGATAGTTTATGTGTGAATAGCAGTCCATTGTGGGATGAATCGGATATAGATGTCACTGGAACTTGTTATGGAGATAGTATTGTTTATACGATTACAAATATTGGTACAGGAGCAATGTCAGGAACTAGACATTATTTTGTAACCGAAGATCATGTAATGTTTTTAGTGAGACCATTTAATCTAGGTCCTGGGGCTAGTGTGGATGAAGTTGTTTATACAACGAATGGAGCAGTATATCGTTTGCAAGCAGAACAAGATATAAATCATCCCTATAGCACCTATAGCGCTTTGGGAGTCTTGCAGTGTACTGATGGTGCATTTGCAGCCAATAGTTCCTTGGGGATATTGGGACAATTTGTAGAAGATGATGGCAGTCCTGCGGTGTCTATTGATTGTCAAGAAAACGTTGGGGCATGGGATCCTAATGACAAACAAGCTCGTCCAATTGGCTATGGCTCTACACATGCTATTGATGCTAATACAGATTTAGAGTATCATATTCGTTTTCAAAATACAGGCACAGATACAGCTTTTAATGCAATTATTTTTGATACATTATCCAATGTTTTAGATCCTTCCTCTGTTATACCAGGAGCAAGTAGTCATCCTTATACTTGGGAGTTGAGAGGGAATGGAACTCTAGTCTTTACGTTTGATAATATTTTGTTGCCAGATAGTTCAGTAAATGAAAGTGCTTCTCATGGATATATCAAATTTAAGATCAAGCAGCAACCCAATTTACCAGTTGGAACACTATTAAATAATACAGCAGCTATTGTATTTGATATGAATGCTCCCGTGCTAACTAATACAACATTTCATACTATTGATGAAGATTTTATTGTAGATGTAGTCAAAATAGGAGATCGTCCAGAAACGATTATCGAAGCTTACCCTAATCCATTTCAAGAATTTGTAAAAATTGTAGTAAAAGGAGAAACATTCTCTGTATTAGAAGTTCGTGTTGTTGATGCTATTGGACGAGAAGTTCAGTCTAAAAAAGTAGCATTTCAAAATGAAATTATACTTCAAAATCAAAAATTAGAAACGGGCGTTTATTTCTTTCAGTTGATGGGAGATGGCGAGTTGATTGGAACTGGGAAATTAATTGCACAATAATTATTTGCTATTTTTTGATAATACTTACTTATTCGTTACACTCATGAGCACTTTGTTTATAGTTCGTGGTTTAATTTTTTTACCAAAAAACATAAAAAAAAATCATAGTGATTTGACAAACAAATATTTAGGCTTAGGAAAGATCAATCATTTATTTAATAAAAAACAGTTATGAAACAAATTTTGAAATTAAGTTTAGTCGGTTTTTTACTTTTAATTATGTTCTCCAGTTGCCAAAAAGAAACGCAAGAAGAACAATGTGTTACTTCAACTTGTCAAGCTTTATCAGGCGAATGGAATTTGATGCAGTATTCAGCAGGTTTGGGAGGATTAGAGAATTATAACAAAGACGATGTTACATGGACTTTTAATAGTAATGGAACCGTTGATGTTTTGATTAATACTACATTGAGCAATTCTAATATGCCGATACAAACGAATCAGACAGATACTTATGTTGTTACAGGAACAACGGTACAGTTATCGACCATAGATCATAATTATGACATTACCTTTGATAATGGAAATTTAATTTTATCTCGTGATCCACAGGTTGATGGTCCAAGAATAACTTTTGAAAGAGACTAAGTACACTGTAAAATAAATACCTAATAATTTTTAAGCGAGTATTTTTGCGAGCTTTTTCGTCTTGTCCTCGTCTGATAGCTAAGGCTATCAGACTGTGGGAATCCTCAAATCTCACTAAAAATACTCTGTAAAAATGAAAGTTATTTACTTTACAGTGTACTAAGTGAGGGGGGAATAACCATTTTGATAAAAAACAGCCCAAAGGCTGTATAAACAGCCTATTAAGAAGAATAAAAAAGTACTAAAAATAGTAAGAAGCCTTCTAGTATATACTGGGGGGCTTCATTTGTTATTGAATTAAGGTAGACAATAAAGAATGAAAATGATGTACTCCTTTTTCTTTGCTAGGGGAGAAGCGTCCCTGTTTGTAGAGTCTAGATTGTAGTCCTTTGTGTACCCATTCTACTACTTCTTCATCTTCCATTTCGGTGTCATGTAAGGTTTGTTGACTGAAATCACTGGAGCGTTCGTCATCAAATAAGTAAGTTTTGAAAACGACACGTGTTGTATGTAAATCAATTGGTTCTACGATATTTACAGAGATTCCCCAAGTATAGATGTTAAGCATCAAATTGGGGAAGACCCACCAATAATAAGCTAATATATCTTTACCATAATCAACAGCATCTTTAGGTAAATCAAAAGAAGGAGAACCTTCGCTAGCTACACCTAGTTGTAGATTACAATAATCAAAGATCTCAGTATCGTATTCTTTGTAATCCAAGGCGTCATTGAGTGCTGGATGCACAAAAGGCACGTGGAAACCTTCCAAATAATTATCACAATACAATGCCCAATGTGTTTTAATCGTATAAGTTCTAGATTCTTCTGGACGATAGACTAAGTCTTGAAAAGGAAACCAAGCCATTCGATTGAGAATAGGTTGAAAAATAGTTTCAAAATCTATAATAGGTTCTAATGCAGTAAAGAGGAAATTGCCCAGTTTTTTCAAAGGTAGTTGAGGAAGATGATCCGTTTCCGAAGGAAAGTTGTCCGCTTCTTGAAATTCAGGCATAGATCGAAATTGTCCATCTAGATGAAATGCTCGCCCATGATATTTGCAGGATAACAAACGATATTTTCCTGGTCGATCAACTAAAAACATTCCTCGATGGGTACAGACGTTGGATAAACAACGTAACACGCATTCTTTGTCTTTAACCAAAACCAAAGGCTCATCTAAGCTATCTTCTAATAACATAAAGGGATAAGCATAAGATGGACTTGGAAGAAGGTTTTCGTGTCCTACAAATTGCCAAGAAGGAACAAAGAGTTGTTCTAGTAATTGGTCAAAAATAGCTTGAGTTTTGTAAAAATAAGCTGGTAATGTGGTCGCTTTTCGGATGTCTTTGTCAACAAAAAATGCCATAGTTAGAAGTCAGTTGGTAAATAAAATAATTTACTCTACACGATGATTTTTAAAGTTTGACAGAAACGTAGTTCAGCAAAGCTAATGGGCTTTTTTAATTAGACGCTAGATCGCTTCGCTTTTAGATACTAGACTCCAACTAAACTGCAATTGGAGTCTAATATCTAGTATCTAAAAGCGAAGCGATCTAAAAACAGTCGAAAGCTAGCCCCAATTTTAATTTTTACAAAAACCGTCGTGTAGAGTAAAAATAACTTTTGTCCTATACTCAAAATAAATAATTTAAGCTACATCTGGAGTATCGTCTATGCTTGATTTTATATGTTGAATAATAGGGTTACTTCCGTTAGTAGGATCTTGGTGATATATATCCATAAAATAACGATAAACGGTTGGTAAATGCTCTTGCATCTTTGTAGGAATTTGAAAAAAGTGCTCAGTACACATTTCAAAAAGCTCCATTGAAGGCAAGCCTGTATACAAAAATTGGTATCCAATTTCAAACTCTCTCAAATGGTGTAATTTAACCAAGAGTTCTTTTTTATCGGGGAAGGGAATCGCATCATCTGAGTAGCCATATTTAATTTTGAATGCTTTTGCCATTCCATGTAAGCCAGAGTGGTAATAATGCTCAGGATCTCTAATCCCCTTTGTTAAATAATTAATAGAAAGTAATAGACAAGAAAAAATGTCGGTATTAAATTCTACATGATGTAGTTGAGTGTTGATGTCAGGCGTAATAAATTCTTTTGGAAAAAGCACCACCATTCCAAGGTTATCCAAAATTTCTTTTTCATCCTCCATACCCATCGTTAACTGAACCGCTGTGGCAGAAACCAGCAGTTGCATGTCCCCTGGAATTTTATCTAAAAGGCGCATTTGAAATTGTTTTTGCAAGCGAAAAACAGAAATACGATTCTCAAATTTTTTCTTGTATTGTACGTTCAGCCTTCTGTAATAAGGAAAGAAACGAGCTAAGATATTTTTTTCTAGTTCACTCAATCCAGGAGGGTGTCGAATATACCACCACTCATTTAGACCATTACGAACAATATAAGCGCCCAAGCCAATAGCAAAAGGAATGACTGCCAACCAAATTAAGGAAAAAGGAAGGACGTAATTATTATAAGCCAACAAGAATAAAACGGTAGCCAAAAGAAAAGAAGGGATGAAAATTAAGCCTGCAAACATGAATAGTTATTTTTCAAAATGAAAAAGATGCTTTGTCAGAATACTAGTAAAATAATGTAACAATGTAAAAAAAGATACGTTCAAGAAATACTTTTGTTTTTAAAAATATTGGTTCTGTACGATATTTTACTTATTTTTCCTATGTAGCTATTTTTAGCGCCACAAATAACGTTTAAATTACCAAAAACAATTCAGAACTATATGAATCCTACTAGATTATTTGAGATTCCTTACTACCAATTAGAGCAAGGTCCATTGGCGGCATCTATTGGAGGAAAGCACATAAAAGGGCACAATTACAGTTACAGCACAGAAGAATTTATTAAACTAGCGAATCAAGTTAGTTTGGGCTTGCTTCAAATGGGGGTAAAACCAGGGGATAAAATTGCTTTGATTTCTCATAATAATCGACCGGAATGGAATATTATGGATATAGGAATGGCTCAAATTGGAGTTATTAATGTTCCTATTTATCCAACCATCAGTCCCAAAGAGTATGTTTATATTTTTAATGATGCGAGTATTAAGTATTGCTTCTTGGGACATGGTGATTTATTAGAAAAAGTAAGAAAAGCGCATCCTGATATTCCTAGTTTACAAGGTATTTTTACGTTTGATAAAGTAGAAGGGGAAAAAGATGGGAAAGGAAATGAAGTGCATCATTGGGAAACGATTCATACAGATGGAGATTTGGCTCCTGTTGAAAAAATAAAAGAAAGTATCAAACCAGAAGATTTAGCAACGCTAATTTATACTTCTGGAACGACAGGAAACCCCAAAGGGGTGATGTTGTCGCATAATAATATTTTAAGTAACATTAGGTCTGTTGGTCCTTTGGTGCCAATAAAGAGAGGTGATGTGGCGCTGAGCTTTTTGCCTTTGTGTCACGTATTTGAGCGTGTGGTGACCTATGCTTACATGTACTTGGGGGCTAGCATTATGTATGCACAAAGTATTGATACTTTAGGTGAAAGCTTAAAAGAGGTTCGACCTCATTTCTTTACAACTGTTCCTCGTTTATTGGAAAAAGTATATGAGAAAATTGTTACGAAAGCAAAAGAGGGAGGTGGACTGAAACAGAAAATTTTCTTTTGGGCAGAAGGTCTAACGGGGCAGTATGCTTATGATTTTAAACCTTCTGGATTTGGTTCTGTGAAGTGGGGTTTGGCAGATAAAATTGTATTTAGTAAGGTGCGTGATAATTTAGGTGGACGTGTCAAAGGTATTTTGACAGGAGCAGCAGCTTGTCCTCGCAAGATGGCGCAATTTTTCTCTGCAATAGGTATTCCTGTTCGTGAAGGTTATGGTATGACAGAAACTTCTCCAGCAATTGCGGTGAGTGGTTATGAACCTAATCTCGCTTTATTGGGAACAGTAGGACCAATTATTCCTGAAGTAACGGTTAAGATTGACGTCAATGAAAAAGCTTATGGACCTGATGCAGGAGAAATTATGGTTAAAGGCCCTAATGTAATGATGGGTTATTATAATAAGCCAGAAAAAACAGCAGAAGTCTTTACAGAAGATGGTTGGTTTTTGACGGGTGATGTTGGGAAATTAATTCGTAAGAATGGGGTAGACTTTTTGAAAATTACAGATCGTAAGAAAGAATTGTTAAAAACTTCTGGTGGAAAATATGTGGCTCCTGCACCAATTGAAGGAATTTTCCGTGAAGATTTTTTGGTAGAGCAAGTGATGGTTGTTGGAGATAACAAAAAATTTGTTTCTGCTTTAATTCTTCCTGCAATGGATACCTTGGAACAGTGGTGTAAGAAGAATGGCGTAAACACAGGCTCGAAAGAAGCTATGCTAAAAGACAAAAAGGTCTTGGACTATTATGAAAAATTAGTCAAAAAGCTGAATCCTAACTTTTCTAAGGTAGAACAAATTAAGAAATTTGAGTTGGTGGAAGGACCTTGGGATGTAGATTCTGGACATTTAACACCCACCATGAAATTAAAACGTCGGGTTATCTTGGCAGAATGTGAGGGTATTATTGGCAATATTTATAATGTGTAATTATAGCTGATCTCTGTTGGGATTTTAAAATAAAAGGAGGCACTTGGAATATTATTCTGGTAGTGGCACTTTAAGTGTGTAAGTTAAAAAATATGGAGGCTTAAGCCTTCATATTTTTTGGTTTAAAAACAAAAATAACAGAAAAGAAAAAACATTATGTTTAGCTCTTAACTGTTATTTTATATGTATATTGTTATGTTAGATAGACTCTATCTTTTTGCAATTACTATTAGTAATCTCACAATCTGTGCAATAACCATCTCCATTCGCTCTCCTTCTTGGGCTACAACCTCTTCTGCAACCTTCGCAAACCAATGTAGAACCTCCTGGAAGTAATTTATATTGAATTATACTTGTGCTATTGTCCTCTGATAAATTAAGACCTAATTTGATATTAACTTTTTTAATTTCACAATAACCTTCAGCGACAATCATATTATATCCATTGTTATTATTTTTATCGACAAATGTATAGTTAGTAAAGGTAGCATCATAACCAGATTTTAACCCAGCCAATTTGAATGTTAAATCAACAAGCTTTTTTTCCTGTGTTTTTATTTTTCCTTTTTCAAGTACCTTAATAGACAATCTACTATTTATTCCACCATCTTCTTTTTTACTTTTATTGATTTCAGTTTTTATTTTTTGTATCTGACTTTTTAAATAAATTCTTGAATCTTGAACTTCACTAATTTTTGTGTTACTATCCAAAATGTCCTCTTCTTTGTTTTTAGAGCATGAAACGAATAAAATTGTAATTAAGAATAGGTAGCATAAATTTTTAATGTTTTTCATAAGAATGAATTTTGAATTTTAAATAAATTGTCTTTGTTAAAGCCATATACGTACGACAGATTTTAACAGAGAGCTTCAAATGATAAATTAAATAGAGTTGGGGTTGATGAAGTACTTTATCTATTTACAATATTAGGCTATTTGACCTTACTATTCTGAGGGAATGAATAGTTGGCTGAGTTTTATGAATATACGTACCTTTATAATGTATAAGCGTACAGATGTTACTTTTATGTTTATTAGTTTTAGTTGTAATTAATTGATTTAGATTGCCTTGTGAAGCGGTGGTGTAGGGCGTGGCTATAAAATCTAACTTTGATAATTTTCTTATAATAGAGAGGAGAAGGAATTTAAATAACCTGTGAGTACAACAACTAATAAAGGCATCTGCAAAACGAATTCAGATGCTTGATTAGTTTTACTGATGCCTTGTTGTTGGGGGCTTTTACTCAAACAGATGTTTCAAAGAGTAATAGCACCTTATTTTTAATGAAAAAATAATTGTTAGGTTTAATAGATATATTTGAGGGGAATTGAGAACATAACAGAAGTACCAGTAGGTTCAACAGAAGTTATTTCTAAGTGAATTTTTTGTTTTCTTTTTTTGTTTAAAAAATCCAGTCGTTCTTTGGTAATAGTGGTCGCTAAAGAGGTGTGTTTTTCTTTTTGAAAAGACTTATCTATAAGGGGCAGAATTCCAATTCCGTTATCTTGGATCGTTACCATCAATGAATTTTCTTTTAAAGCGAATTGAACGCTTAATTGTCCATGATAATCAATATTTTTAAGACCATGTTCTAAAGCATTTTCTATAAAAGGTTGTGTCAACATTGGAGGAATTAAAACAGATTCTAAGTCTAATGTACTATCAACATGAATGTCAAAATCAAATTGATCATTAAAACGTAATAATTGTAAATCGAGATAGTTTTCTAGCCATTGCAGTTCTTTGGATAAAGGAATGTATTCATTTCTAGAATTTTCCAAGATCGCTCGTACTAATTTTGAAAAAGAGGACAAATATTTACCAGATTTTCGAGGATCATTCTTGTAGATGAAATTTTGAATAGCAATCAAAGCATTAAAAATAAAATGTGGATTCATTTGGTTACGAAGCAAACGGTGCTTGAGTTGTAACATCTTTTGTGTCGATTGAATTTTGTATTGCCTTAAGAGTAAGTAAGTAATAATGCCTCCCAAAATGAATAGACCTAAGAGACCGTTGAATTGTTGTCTTTTTCGAGTAGCGGTTAATTTTTGAATGGCTAAATCTTTGATTAACAGATTGTTTTCTTGCTCCTTTTTATCTGTTTCATACTTCGTTTTATATTTTATTTCTATATTCTTAATTTGGTTAATTTTGGTTTTGTTGAGGATAGAATCTCTTATAGGAAATGCTTTATATAAATTTTTATACGCATTTTCAAAGTCACCTAACTTAACATAGCCCTTTGCAATACCTTGTTGAGTAATCAGAGCATGATTATAAGCACCAAGTTCTATAGCTTTAGGAAGTACTTTTTTGTAAGTGTCAATACTTTTTTGATACTCTTTCATCTCATAATAAACAAATGCTAAGGAGTTTTGGATTTCTACCTTAGTAATTGGCAGCACAATATATTCTTGTAAGGCAAAGGCTTTATTAATTGAGTTAAGTGCCAACTGATATTTATCTTGAGCTAGATAAAGCTCTGTTAACATACGACAACTAATGATAATTGAATTTTTATCTTCATTTTGTTCATCTATTGTTAGCGCTTTATAACAGTAGTAAACAGCAGAGTCTAAATAAGCCCTTGAGTTTGAATAATTGCGACTAGTGTCCAAACCACATAAATTCATATAAGCTCTAACAACATTAGCTGCAAAGGTACTGCTTGCCTTATCTTCATCTGCTGCAAAAGCTTTTTTTGCATTAACGAGTACTTTTTGAAGGTCTTTAGTTTTATAATTGAGCATTGATAGAAAAGTGTAGACAGAGCTTAATGATTTTTTGTAACCAATAGAGTCATATAGTTCTAAAGTACGATAAGCAGAATTTAATGCTTTTTCATCTTGATTAAGAGCTATATAGTTGTAGGCTAGCCATATGTTAGTCTCCCCTAATTCTTTTATTTTATGCTGTTGTTCGTAAATGAAAAAAGCTTTTTTGTGGTAGTTTATAGAAAGTTCTAGAGAGTCCATTTTATGATAAGCTATGCCTAACTCATTGTATATTGATGCTTTATTTAGAATACTATCTTTGTGTACATAAGGTAACCTACTGTTCAAATATTGTAAAGCTTTCTGAGGATTAGGTTTTAGATGTATCTTGGTTAATTGAGCAAGAATAGCTTGCTTATGATTAGAACTCTTTGTTTTTGAAAGTTCTAGCTCTAAACTATCAACAATATGTTTAGGTTGACTTAAAGCAAAATTAGGACTACTACTAATTATCAGGATAATTAATAATTTTAAAGAATTAATAAGCATTGGGTAGTGATTTTAATACTTTCGAAAAGAATGGAATCAGTGTGAAGGTTTATGCGTTAAGTTTTAAGAATTAAACAACGGCTCTGTTTATAAATAATCTGTTTTTTTTGGAAACGAAGTTCACGTAAGTAAATAAAACAGGTCGAATTTAGTGCTAATTGCTTCTGCTCTGTCTACTTAAATTGTTTATTTAAGTTGTTTCAAAAACTGCATAACCTGTTCTTTTTTTCTGAAGGAGACAGGAATTTGGCTATTATTTGTTGTTATTAATTGATTTTTATCTCCTTTTTCATAACGTACAACATGGTTGAGATTAACCAAATAAGATTGGTGTGAACGGAAAAAAAAAGATTTAGGGAGGAGTTCTTCGTATTCTCTAAGGTTTTTTGAAACAACAATCTGTTGTCCATATTTTAGGTTAAATACAGTATAATTTTTATCTGCTTGGCAGTAGATAATATCTTCAATAGGAATAATGTGAAAGTTTTCAGCAGTATTGAGCGTTATTTTATTGATGTCAATGTCTTTGGTTTTCATATTTTGCAGAAATAGATCAATACGTGTATCTAAAGATTCTTGCAAATATTTTTTATGCACCTTTTCAATTGCATCAACAAAATCATCTGAATCAATCGGTTTTAACAGATAATCAATTGCCGATACTTTAAATGCTTTGATGGCATACTCATCATAAGCTGTGACAAAAATGACATTTAACTGATGGTTTCCTAGTAATTTTAATACGTCAAATCCATTGCCTCCATTTAAGTGTATGTCTAGAAGTAAAATATCTGGCTTTTCTTTTTGAATAGCTGTTACAGCTGTTTGGACGCTAGTAGCTTCTCCTATTCTTGTTATTTGAGGACAAAAAAGTTTAATGATTTGAGTGATTGTTTCCCTTGCCATTTGTTCGTCATCGACAATTAATGCGTACATTTTATTGAATTATTAAACTGGGTTTTTATAATTTATGAACTTTAGTTGATTGTTAAGTTGGGAAGGAGAGCAAGTTAATAAATATATTTAATAGTTTTTATTGTAACATTTTGCAGGGGTAAATAAAATGTCATTTCACAGTAAAAGTTTAATGGCGTTATACACAACCAAAAAACGAATGAATAATTCTGTATGAGTTCATGCTTAGTTTGGGTTCTTGATAAAAATAAACGAGAAACCTTGGAGAGATGAGAGAATGATTTATTGATGTGAACTTCGTTTGTCAAAGAAGAAAATAAAAAAAGACACTTAGAATATTTTCTAAGTGTCTCTTGTGTTTTATAGATGTGGTTAGGGATACTATCGAACGATGAGTTTTCCTGTATTAAGTAATTCTTGATCACCTTCTAATTGATATAGATACATTCCTGCCTCTAGTTGTTGGCGTTGAATTGTAAACTGATTGCCAGTACTACTCTGTTGTTGAACTAGCTTTCCTGTCAAATCGTAGATTCTTAGTTCTAAATGATGGTATGTTTTTCCTACTATTTCTATCGTACTTTGCTTCTCGAAAGGATTTGGATAAACCTTAATATTGGAAATCTCTTTGGTCAAAATATCTTCTGTCCCCAGTAATTGAATAACAACAAAATGGTCACTAATCGTATGGAAGGTTTCATTGGTGATAATAGGCGCGTTATAATCAAAATAAATGGCTGCCCTATTATAAATAATAGAACCTAGAGGATTGGCAGTTTGTTGGGCTATTCTAAATCTAAAAAATCCATTAGAAGCTAATTCGTTGGTTGTACTATCTGGTAATAAGATGTTGTCAAAAGTAACCTCCAGTATGTTACTACCATAGACTCGCCACGTATAGTTGTGACTAGAAGCCCCCATTTGAATACTAGCAGGATCTAGATAAGAGGATAAGGTATCTCGAATAACTACTCTAAAAGCCGTATCTGTTCCTGTATTTTGAAAACGAATTTTATAATCTAAAGCAATATAATCGTAGATGTAATGATTGTTACCATAACCAACAGGTTGAGCCGATTTATCATTAGGGTCATAACTTGTAAGTAGTGGTTGGCAATCAATGGCCTCAAATGGAGCACTACTTCCATTTGAGAATTGGGTTAAAAAGCCAGTGTTAAATAACCCCCCAGGTAATACATTGCAACCTGAAACAGAAGCACTAGTAATAGAATCGCCTAGTAATGCTGGGAAGTTAACATTTTGTTCTACCTCAAAACGATAGGTTCTTCCTTGTGCTGCGGGCTGAATAATTTGTTGAGTGGCATTAGTTCCCAAAGGGTTGGTTGAGCCTGTTCTTAGCATGATATTATCTTCGTAAACGTAGTAGGTATTTCCTACAGACATTGCTGCGCCTTTGTTTCTTACTTGAAAGTAAATAGTGTCGTTCAAACATTGTGCACTTGCAGACAAGTTTGGACCATTCCATAGATTTGGGATACAGATAGAATCAGGGTATATGTGTACTTCTGTACAGATTATTTGGCCTGCTATGGAACTAGTATCACTAATGACCTGAATTTGAAACGAGCCACAATCCCCCAAATTTATATTACTCAAATTAAAACGATAAGTGTTGTTAACTTGATTATGAATGGGGATAGAGCTACTGAGTATTGTTAAATTAGGATCTAAATCTACCTCTACATAAGGGTTTTGTGCCGCACTTGTTCCATTGTTACAATAGGATACAGTATAGTAACTACCAATGTTCGTTTGACGAAGAAAAGGCGCTGATATATCTACATAAAGTAAAGGACATTGAAAAAGAGGTGTCAGAGGAACATCAGACACTTTGCTCTGGTAGGAAGAATCAAAGTTAAGAGTATCTATTTGTGATTGACAATTTTGATAATGGTAGGGAAGGTTTTGTCCAATTTGGATGATATTGGTTCCTGTATCTACTTCCGTCGAATAAAGACCATTACTATCTGTTGTGATGTGATATACTAGTCCAGATGAATTGGATATGGATATAATTATTCCAGGCATAGAATGGTCTATGGTACTGTCGTAAACACAATTATTATTGTTATCTTGAAATACAAGTCCCTCTAACATTCCAGTATGAATCGTACCTAGGCTATCCATTTTAGCAAGATGAATATTGTTATCATGAGAATAGGGACCACCTTCTTGGGCACATGCTAGTATGAACCCACCGTCATGAGTGGATTGAAGGATAGCTCCAAAAGAAGCATCATTTTTTCCAAGCTCTTTAGAGGATACTAAGGTGCCTGTGGAATCTAATTTAACAAAGAAAACCTTGCTAAACTGCAACTGGTTTATGTCTCTTCGTTCTACTGAAAGAACATAACCATTATCTGGGGTTTGTTTTATGGAGGAGCCGTGCTCTGGGAAGTTAGCCGTTCCATAAGTTTTGGTCCACGTGGTGTCACCAATAGCGTTTGTCTTAATAAGATAAGTTTGACTCCCTGTGTAATTGGCATTGTTGTGAGGACGTGATTGATTGGTTACAATATACCCACCATCGGTTGTTTGTTGAACTTCAAAAGGGTCTTGTAGTGAAGACGTGTCTCCATAGAGCTTAGACCATTCTTGATTTCCAACAGCATCTACTTTGATTAAATTGACATGGCCATAGTTGCCAGGTATGGTATTACTTATTCGTAGACTTGCAATAATATACCCACCATCTTGTGTTTGTTTGACGTCTTTAACTAAGTCTCTAACAACAGCATCACCATAATTATTAATCCATAGGGTGTCTCCAAACTGATTTGTTTCATAGAGCGAAATATTAAAGTCATTAATAGAATCAAGACTGTTAGTGTACATTACGAAGCCATTATTAGCCGTTTCAGTAATAATATAGGCAGCATGATTTTCTATCCAACTAGGATAAATTACACCTGCACTATTAATCATAACGTTATTATTACTAGTAGTAAGAATATAATCTCCCTGTTGTGTTGGAAATATGGAAGATGCTGATGGTGTAGAGATGTTATCATAGGTTTTAGACCATAGTGTGTCTCCATTAGCATCTAGTTTCAGTACATAAGGGCTTGTGCTCCAAAATATATGATTAGGGGAAAACCAGGTCGTTTTGTTTCCACAAAGAATAAACCCTCCATCTGCAGTTTGCTTTATATCTTTGACAGGACTGTCCCCTATATTGGGGAATGTTCTCTGCCATCCCTGTCCTAGAGCAGAAACAGTTGCCCAACACAAAAACAAAAGTATTATGTAATATCTCATAAGTTATTGATTTGATAGTCTGAATTACAATGAATGCAACAAATATAACGGCTATATACTTAAGAAGTAAGCACAAATATTTATATTTATCGAGTGAAATGAACCACTAATATTAAAATAATGTACCAAACTAAATTAATTAGACTCTATAAAACACTGACCAAAGAAGAGCTAAAACAATTCAAAAAGTGGGTAGTGTCTCCTGTGCACAATCAACATCCAAAAGTAACTCAACTGTTTGATTTTATTGCTAAAAGGAAAGTATTGAGTGCTATTTCTTTAAAAAAAGAACGGGCGTTTAAAGCTGTTTATGGAGCTAAGCCTTATGATGTTTATGTGTTAAATCATATTATATCTTATGCTTACGAAGTTTTAGTTCAATTTATCGACTACTTAGAAGCTGTTGAACAGGAAGATTGGCAAAAAATAAATGCTTTAAAAGCCTTGAAAAAGCGAAACTTAACCAAGGAGGCCCAAAAAATACTTCTGAAACTCAAAGAACAGCAATTGCAGTCTTCTTTAAGAAATGGAGACTATTATTTGCATGCTTTTGCAATGGAGGTAGAACATTTTGAGTTGAATGGGACACAGAATCGAAGTGATGGCAATAATTTAGAAACCTTATTCGAACAATTGACGAACTTCTATAGTATTACCATGTTACAATATGCCTGTATTGCGACTACACATACCAATGTTTATAAGACAAGTTATAATATTCCTATGTTAATTGCTGTTTTGGAACTAGCTAAAACAAGTTCGAAGCCAGTTGTTCAGCTCTATTATTGGGCCTATCAAGCGTTAAATCATCCTAAAGATGCTCATTATTATGAATTACTCAAACAGCATTTTTATCAATACAACGAATTATTAGCTTTAAAGGAACGTAGAGATGTGTTGTTAATTTGTATTAATTATACCATAAAGCAATTTAATATAGGAAGTTATTCCTTTGTTCAAGAAGCCTTTAGTTGGTATCAGTTTGGGTTGAAAAGCGAGTTGTTGTTAGACAAAGGACAATTGAGTCAATATGCTTATAAAAATATAGTAGGTATTGCTATCAAAGTTCAAGCATTTGATTGGGTGGTTGAGTTTATTGATGCTTATACCGCTTGTTTGGCCAAAGAGATACAACAGAGTTATAGTCATTTTGCAAGAGCTAAATATCATTTTGCACAACAACAATATGATGCGTGTAAACTGTTGTTGATTCAGTTGGAATACGATGATTTGTTTTTGAATATAGATTCTAAAATTATGTTGCTTAAAATCTATTATGAAGAAGATAGTTATGAGGCTTTAGATGCCTTGTTGCATAGTTTTGGAGTGTTCTTGAATCGAAAGGAGTTAATGAGTTATCATAAAAATAACTACAAAAACTTAATTGCATTTACTCAAAAGCTATATAGGTCTTCTAATTGGAACAAGTCAAAAACAGCAAAATTGAGAGTACAGATAGAACAAGTAAATCCCTTGACAGAACGAGAATGGTTGTTGGAAAAATTAGCCTTGCTAGCGTCTATTTTTTAATGAAATTTGAACCTATTTTTTTCTTCTTGTGATCAGTTTTTTTAAATAATGAGAAAATAAAAAATACAGCTTGGAATATGATTCTCAAGCTGTATTTGTATTAATAAAGAGGAATTAATGCTCTTATTTAATGCTGTATTTAGATCTAAATAGAATTATTTCTGGCGTGATTAAAAAGAAGGGACGCCACCAAATCCTCCACCAAATCCTCCACCTCCACCAGAGGTTCCGTCATAACAATTTTGGACAGGAATAGTGGCTGTAGTACTATTAACGGAGTTATCAGTAACCCACTGACCAGAACTAGTTCGTTTTAGTACTTGATTAACTTCTACTTTGATCGAACTGTAAGCCATTGTTGCGCCATTGAACGTACCTACTCGACTAGAAGTCGTTGAATTAGCGGGAATATTAATAGTATAGGTATTAGGAATGGAAGACATATTACCGTTTCTCCAGCCAAATACGGTAACTCTTCTTTGATAAGGTTTAGTTCCTGTAACATAAACCAATGTCTCATAAGTATTACCAGAGTGACCGTTACCATAACAAGTACCAGTAGGTACAACATAAGGTCTTAGAATTGGACCTCCTCTAAAATTACTATTGGCTGCTAAGGTTTCTACCTTAGATTCTTCATTTGCGGTTGTTTCTAAAATTTCATCTTTTTCACAAGAAGTAAGTGCTAGCATTAACGCCATAAAAGCTACAAAAAAAATCTTTTTCATTGTATAATAAATTTAGTTAATTAAGTGCCTACTTGGTTTTTTTAGGTCGTTGTTCAGCTTCATTCGACCGAATGGGGAAAGTGTAAATTTGCCTCGTATATATTATATATGTTTTTATGCGGTTATAAATTGATAAGTAATAACAGCAGTTATAACGATAAACATAATTATATTTCTTTCACAAATATATCAACTTAGTGAGTTATTAATGAATTCATTAGGTAATAAAAGGGTTGTGGCTTTAGTTTTTCTATTTGTTCTTTTCATTGCTAAAAGAACCAAAATCTAGGGTT
>ENA-ORXM01003068-ORXM01003068.1-marine-metagenome-genome-assembly--contig:-NODE-3068-length-17533-cov-3.297720_pt1 | contig 17533 bp, 16 predicted proteins | sample MGYA00237867_ERZ511480 | MGnify/ENA primary metagenome ERZ511480 (study PRJEB26309, sample SAMN06266103) | marine metagenome | isolation source: Algal blade | place: United Kingdom:Sidmouth, United...
TAGAGGTAGGATATGAAGATATTTGATGACATCAGATCCATTATATGGATGTGTGAGATACTCAAGACCAGCTTGTGTTATTGATACACGGTGCCCCTGGTGACATATCAAACTGGGAAGATTTACTTTCGTTGAAATCACTGCATACATGATTTAGGTTTATCGTCCCAGATCGTGTATGATATGGTAAGTCTGATAGCTGACATGTAGAGACTTGTATATCTACTCATAGTGATATATTAATGGAATTACTAACTCGTATAGACCATGCTGATGATCGTGCACCCATTGTGGTTGGTCACTCTTATGGTGCAAGTATTGCTGCCAAGATGGCGATGGACTATAGTGAGCAAATTATGTGATCTATAGTAGTGTCGTGAGCACTAGATCCAGACAATGAAAAAGTATTTTCTATATCATATCTGGCTCAATATCGACCTATTAGTTGGTTGATAGGTCCCATGCTAGATGTAACCAACAAGGAAAAATTATCTCATAGTGAGTCTCTCCGCAAAGATGTGCAAAATTATCAAGATATAGATAGTCCTTTTTATGTGATACATGGGACTGAGGATTCTCTTGTGCCATACATAAATGTATCATACATGCAAGATCGTGTGCCTACTTCATATCGACACCTCACAAGTCTGGAATGAGCAAATCATACCTTACAATTTACACATCCAAATATAATTGCAGAAGCTATAGAATGATTTTATCTCTTGGGAGAATAGTAATACATTATGTTTCAGCATCTTTTGTGACCATACAATAAATATTTACGTCCTGAATTTTTTCCCACTTGGTTGATTTATCTCAGCGTAAAAATATATTGACTTTGGAAAGCAATACCCGCTAAAAGTATTTTGTGGTTTACCGCCACTAATCCTTGATTTGCTCTGTGATGACTCTATCCAACTAGCAAATACGAGTCGCTCAAACAGGTGCCAGAAAAATGGCTTCCAGCTACTCATTATATTGCTAAAGATGATTTTGAGAAACAATATATCTCACAGCTAATTCTTGATTCTGATATTTGATATCCAAGTATACTCAAGCCAGACAATGGCGTGAGAGGTCTTGGTATACAGATTTTACATTCTCAAGATCAGTTTGATACAGTTATTGACGAATTTATACAAAAGAACGAGCAGCGATGAGATTATCTCCTTCAAGAATTTGTGAGTGATCCAGAGGAGTATGGTATAATGTACACACGTATGCCAGACAAGAATACATGATCAATTATTGGCATGGTCAAGAAAGAGTTTATCAGTATACATTGAGATGGCGTGAGCACACTAGAGTATTTGATACATGCTCATCCTAGAGCTAGATATCATTTTCCATTATTTGCGCAGCAATATGAGGCAATCCGAAAAACTATTATCCCACAGTGAGAGATTATCAATGTAGTACAAACATGAACTCATTCGAGAGGCTCTACATTTTTGGATGTTTCTAATCTTGTGACCGAAGAGTTGGTGAGGGTAATCGACAATATTTCTCATCATATAGAGTGATTTTATTGTGGACGTTTTGATATCAAGGCGCAGCATCTAAAATGATTGTTAGCTTGAAAATTTAAGATCATGGAGGTAAATATGACTTACTCAGAGCCAACGTGGATGTACGATCCATCGTATTCGTTTATAAAACAACAAAAAATTTTACTCCATTATTGGAGATTGGTATACGCTATTTCTACACAAAATAAAAATAAAGGTATATCATATGCGACATTGAAAGAATGGTTCAAAGCGAGTAAGGAATATAATGCATATTTAGTACAATAAATTATCTTTTAGTCAAGAAATTGATAATGAAAGAGAAATCACTCATTAAGATTAATACTACAGACCCATTTATGGATGCTTCAACTCTTTCTATCAATAAATTGATATCAAGATTACACCAAAATATTGAATGGCAAAAATTAACTTTTGGAAATATTGATCTGCTTCGCTCACAATATATTATTGATGCTTATCAGGGAATAGACCGAAAAGATAAAGTAATATTTAACTCTGATAACTACACACGCTATGTTGTTCAGATGCCTGTATATGTCAATGATTTTGATCTATATATTATTGGTTGGGATGCACATCAGATGAGCGCTATCCATGATCATGCAGATAATGGATGTGTGATGAAATTTCTTCAGTGAACTATCATAGAAAAAAGATTCATAAGACATAATAAAGAATTTTTATTATCTCAGGAAAATACATATCACGCTTGAGAAACTGCATATATACCATGACATACCTGATACCATAGTATCGGTAATGCCACTAACTTGAGATGAGTATCTTTGCATGTATATAGTCCACCGCATTGGCAAACCACGAGTTATGATACATAAATTATTACCTAAAGAATTCACTTTCTTTATTTATTCAATTATATAATGAGTAACTTATATAAAATTGATGAGAATCTGTTGTCAAAACTACAACAAATTATTTCAAGATATCTACATGATACTCACAATAGACATCGCAAGGTGGTGAATTATCAAAAACCAGAAGACTTGAAAAAACTGTTTGATTTCGATATTTCTACTGAATGAGTAGATGATGATCAAATTTTAAGATTAATTGATGATATAATACATTATTCTGTAGCCAATCAGCATCCACGCTTTTTTTCCGCTTTGCGGTGAGGAGCCAGCATTTACTCGATAGTGGGTGAATGGCTCACTGCTGTGATGGGCACTACTATGTATACATACGAAGTCGCTCCATTATTTACACTGATGGAAGAATATATGTATAGCAAGATAGCAATATCGCTGTGACGAAAAGATAATCATGATGGTATGATGTTGCCTGGTGGAGCTACTGTCAATCTATATGCACTACAACTAGCGAGATATGCACTTAATCCAGAGTATCATCAGTCTGGCATGTACAATACCAAAGAGCTTGTAATTTATACTTCAGATCAATCACATTATTCTATCACAAAGTCAGCGATATTGATGTGACTTGGCAAAAACAACGTTATAAAAATAGTGACTAATGAGAAAGGAGAGATGTCTGTAGATGATCTGGAGATAAAAATATTACAATCTATTTCTATGGGTAAGCAACCTCTGCTCATCAATGCGACTTCAGGTACTACTGTATTGTGAGCATATGATGATCTAGAACTTATCTGAGAAATCGCAAAGAAATATAACATATGGTATCATGTAGATGCAATATGGTGATGATGAGTCTTATTTAATGATTGATTGAGACACAAGATGAATTGAATAAAGTTGGCTGATTCTATGTGACGAAATCCACATAAGATGATATGAGCAACTATCCAATGCAGTGTTTTTATGACCCAACACAAAGATAAAAATCTTGTATGTAATGCGTTGAAGTCTCCATATCTATTTAACGATGATAAAAAGTATGATGCTTGCTATGATACGTGAGACAAATATGTACAGTGCGGGAGAAGAGTAGATGTGCTCAAATTGTGGATACAGCGAAAAGCTTTGGGAGATCAAGGTATCTCAGAGTATGTGCAGACGGCTTTTGATAATGTAGCATATCTCAAATCACAAATTGATCACTCAGATCAGCTATTGATGGCACATGATCCAGATTGTCTCAATGTATGTTTTTGGTATGTGCCGACACATCTTGTATGAAAAATTACTAGAGAGACAATCTGAGAATATTTTGATGAAATTCATCAAATCACAGCACAGATACATGCGCAAATACTCTCTCACTGAGAGATGATGACTATGTTTACTACTACCAAAAATCTACCAAATTTCTTTCGTCTTGCTATTGTGTCACCGAGAGTGACGCATGAGGATCTAGATTTTGTGGTGCAGCATATACAAGAGTTGGGACTACAGATTGAAAATGAATAATGCTACTTCCACTTCAGTTAGTATTTTTTGCTTGGACTAGATTATCTCTTGTCAAATAATGCAAAGTTTGAGACACTAATTTTGTAGAACTTATGTCCATCTTCTTTTGATGATTCTTCTATAATATCAAGCTCATTAAGGCCAAATCTTTCTTGAAAAAGATTTGCAACTCTTTCTATATCATTTCATGGTATTATTTCTGCATTTCAATCTAGATAAACAGCTCTTGGCTTATCTTCTCGAGCATGTTATTCGACGATGTTTGCTGATACATATGGATTTTTAGCAATTTCTTGAGAATGTCTTCTAGATGTTTTTGACCTAAAATAGAAATTTAGATCTGTGTCATATACAAAATATACCTCACATACTCGAGGTTTATTGTCTGCACTAGTGGCTAATGACATATGTATTATTCTTGGGAGATATTCCCTGATTGCTTATGCTATGTCTTGGATCATTGATTAACCTTATTAAAAAACTACCTTTTGTGCTTTATTAACCAGTTGTTGATACCAGCTGACCCTAGGAGAATCAATAATAATCCAATTGCTATATCTGCAAGTAAGATGAGACCAATAACTACTGCTATGACTCACACCACTAGATACAGCGTATCAGCAAGTGTGCCAGCACTGAGTTTATCCATCCATGATTGGGATGAGTGACCATCAGGTCAGATGACTTCTTGTTCAATTACTTTTGATTTCTTGGACTTTTTTGCCATGATATAGTTGAATCGCTAAAAGAGATGTGATGATGATACCGAAAATGATGAGTGCTTTCAAGAGTGATTTTTGACAGATCTATCATATTCCATTATACTTGCATTTTGGTATATAACAATAATCAAGATATGTCTGATTACAGTAATAGTTTTATTTCTCACCCTGGCTTTTTTCTTGAAGATTTTGGTCGACAAGATTTTGATAACCCATGAAATAATAGTTGTTCTAATGATATTAAAAGGGTATTAGAAATTGAAAATTCCTGTATAATAATTTCTTCTCAAGATTTATTTTCTGTACCAGGAGATCAATTACATTATTTATCTATACTTGATGATTTCTCTTCTTTTCAAATCGCAAAACTAATTAATTTTCTTCAAGAGAAACAGAAAACAGATGAGTTGCTTATTAATACCTTAAAACATCAGATTATATATAATTTTTCTGATTTTTTTGAAGCACATCAACTTAATATTAATCATTTTATAGCTAGAGTATTTTCTAATCTAGATATTATGAATAAATGAAATTCTAAAACATTGCTAATTAAATAATCATTGTTCTTGTATAATCTCCACGAATCAATAATTTGTGACTATGAGTAGTCTGCGTGATGATGTGCTAGATCGTACTGATATAGTAGATCTAGTGAGCAAATATGTCGACATAAAAAAAGCAGGCAAAAACCGACTCGGTCTTTGCCCTTTTCACAAAGAAAAAAGCCCCTCTTTTACGGTGGCAGAGGACAAGCAGATTTTCAAATGTTTTGGATGTGGTAAGGGTGGTAATGCTATCACCTTTCATATGGAGGTGGAGAGGATTGATTTTTGGGATAGTCTCAAGTCACTCGCTGAGACAGCTAGTATAGATATCTCTCAGTATGCCAAAGATCCTGAGAAACAATCTGCCGACACATCAGAAAAAGAAAAACAAAAACTGATGAATAAGCGTGCGCAACAATTTTTTCATCAATATTTCAAATGATCTATAGCGGAGTCGTATGTAAAGGACCAGAGAGGATTGTCTGAGGCGACAATAACTACTTTTGGTCTTGGGTATGCTCCAGATAGCTACCAGGATCAGATTATGTATCTGCGTGACAAATGATTTACTCCAGAAGATCTGGTAAAAGCATGACTTGCCAAGTCCAAATCTGGAGGTGAGGTGTATGCGTTTTTTCGCCATAGATTGACCTTTCCTATACACGATCATATAGGCAATGTGGTGTGATTTGGTGCGCGTGCATTGGATCCCGATCAAAACCCAAAATACCTCAATACGACTGAGACAGCAGTATACAATAAATCTAAACTATTGTATGGTCTAGACAAAGCAAAAAACCATATAAAATCGTATGGCTCGCTTATCATCGTGGAGTGATATATGGATGTGATAGCATTGCATCAGCATGGTCTCCCTATCGGTATCGCGACCTGTGGGACAGCACTAACAACTCAGCATACCAAGCTTATCTCCAGACATACCGATCAGCTGATCTTTGCATTTGACAATGATAGTGCGTGATTTGAAGCAACAATTAGATGACTCAAGGTAGCATATGAGCAAGACTTGTATCCCAAGGTGCTTGTGTTCCCCTCTGAGTACAAGGATGTGGATGAACGACTGGCTGCGAAGCAGCAGAAACAAGAAACAAGAAACAAGAAACAAGACTCCCCCCCAACCCCCCTCTCAGAAGGGGGAGAAACTTTGGATGACGAAACGTATCGAGTGGAGGAGTTGAAGACGATCAGCGTAGATGGATTTGGTCGAGTGATAGATAGGTATCAGACTATGTATGATCTACAAAATCCTGTCGAGAGAAAAAAGGTAGTGAGCAGTCTATTTGAGCTCCTATCCAAAATAGAGGACTATAGCATCTTGCAGATGTATTTTTCCAAAGTAGCCAAAGATCTGAGTATGAACGAAGAACAGCTCTGGAAACAGTTTCGTCAATGGATCAAAAAATCAAGCGTCCGTAAAAGTACCTATCGTAAAGAAAAAGACACTATACCTGATAGCTCATCCAAGATCCAAGAAAAATATCTCTTGTGAGCTTTGATGCACAAAGAGTTTGGCATCAAGCTGGGCGCTGATGCTACTATATATGCCAAATATGCCTCCGTACTCAAGCAGTTGGCTGAGTATTTTCCGACGACCATACTAGCTGAAGTATATAGCGACACCATATCTGGATCTACTACAGAGAAACTCGTGGAAGCAGAGATGTTTTGGGAGATGCAGGTGGCAGATGTAGAGTCAGATAAGATCACCGCCGTCGTCCAACAGTTTCTCCATCAGCAAATCTACAAACTCCAGAGAGTAGTGATGAAATCTAAGAAATTGGATAATACGCAGAAGCAAGGTTTGTTGGCCAGTATTAGATGATTGTAAATTGTTCAGTAACTGAGCATAATTATAAATCTTTAATTTATCTTATCAAAATTTATGACAAAAAAATCTTCACTTTGTATTTGAACTTACTGACTTTGATCGGAAATGGTTTGCAAAAAAGAGTTCCATGATTTCGAATTCAAACAATATTCCATTCCAGAAAAATTCATATCTCACAAGGAAGCATTTCTCTATGCAATCAATAATGGTATGACCACATTTGATGCTAGTCTAGTGTACGGAAATGGGGAGTGAGTCGCATTCTTATGAAAATGTTTGAATGATGTCTCTCTAGATCGTGAGCACTATGAGATTGTAGCTAAGTTAGAGAAAATCGACACTCCTGAAGATATAGAAAAAGAAGTAGATCTTTATTTGACGGCTTTGTGAGTAGATTTTATAGATACGTTGCTTCTCCACTCAAATGGATCAAGCTCTTTAGATCTTTGAGAGACTCACCATATTATGAGTAGTTTACTCTGAAAAAAAGTGAAATGAATATGAGCATCTAACTTTAGTTTACGTCAGACTAAATACATTCAACAAGAAGTTGGTATACAACTAGAATACTTTGAATGACTCTTTAACCTAGACTGTAAGCATAACCAAGAAGTGTGAATAGTGGACTATTGCAAAGAAAATAACATTACATTTACTGCTTATCAACCCTTACGTAGAAATAACATTACAGGAACATCTGAGCTCATTACTTCTCTTGCAAAGAAATATGGAAAAACTGAAAATCAAATAATGCTCAATTGGATTACCAAGTCAGTTTGAATAAATGCTCTTATAAGATCTACAAAGATTTATCACATAGAAGAAAATAAGTCTTCTCAAGAATTTGACATGTCAGCATTTGACTATCAACTCCTAAACGAATATAGAAACAATAAGTATATGAATAAAGAGATAGACCGAGAGAGAAATGGAGCTGGCGTAACAATTGCGCAAGTAGCTAACTTATAACTTTAGATTTTTTTATTGAACCTACCTTAATCTGGCAGGTTTTTTCTAACCATAAAGTCAACTCCAATCTTACGATTTGTTCGACTATTTTTGTTTTTTTTTGGTGTTGCGTATAGTATATGGTATGACGACTTTTGCATACATATTATAGTCTCTAGATCATAAATTTAGGAATAAGAAAATCTAGAGACTGCGTAGCAAATAACGTTTGTAATCAACGAAAAGTTAGGGCTTATTCTACAAGTTCAATTATCGATCACTTCCTGATTTTATAATTTATTTACTATATCCATATGCCACTCATAGATATACAGCACCTGACTTGGTGATACAAAAAACAGCAACCGCTATTCAATGATTTTAGCTTTTCACTGGAGGAGAAGGATTTTTGTTTTGTGATGGGGAGGTCTGGTGTAGGGAAGACTACGCTGGTCAAATTCTTGATGAGACAACTAGTGCCACCTTTGAGGACCGTGTTTCATGGCAAAGACGATATCGCAAGATATAGTGATGCCGAGGTGCAAAAGTATAGAAGAAGAATTGGCGTTGTGTTTCAGGATTTTAAGCTTGTAGACTGGAAAAATGTAAAACAAAACCTGAGCTATCCACTGCGTATACGTGATACAGGTAGATGAAAAACTAGTTGATCTATCTCTGAGCGTGTGACCAAGATGATGCATCTGCTATGACTCGAGCAGCATAGCAAGCAAGCTACTCCAGCATTGAGCTGATGAGAGAAGCAGAGAGTCGCTATTGGGAGAGCATTGATCAATGAGCCAGAGTTTGTGATAGCGGATGAGCCCACAGGCAATCTCGATCGAGAAAGCTCCAAAAATATTGCTGATATACTGATAGAGTCCAACAAGCTATGAAATACTATTGTGTTTATCACCCACGATCAGCAACTGGTCGACTACGTAAGTGCAAAACATGCCGTAAAAGTAGTGCAGATAGATTAGCACAATATGCAAAAAATGCTTTATACCCTATAACAAAAACACAATGCTATCAGAAAAAAAATTGTCCAATAGACTGAGAATAGAAATAATCGAGCAGGTCGCAGATATCGATCTTCCATGATTTTTGTTTTTGGAGATAGATACAGCTCTCACGATGCTCAATTATTTTAAGCTTTCAAATCTCCAGAGAAATCTCAAGGAGTATCTTAAATACTTGAAAGAGCTGGCACATGAGTACAATGATACTATCCAGGAGTTGTCCAACAATCCTACGTTTCATAGGTATACCCAGTGAGAGACAGCATGATTTCTCACTGATCATCTGATCAGCAAAGGTGTGCATATCAAGGCACCGCAACAAAAGCTCATCACTATAGAATCACTGTATCGTGTCAAGTGTCTCCTCAGAATGAAAGAATTTATCAATAGAAGGATATACAACGAACAGAGAGGAAAGGGTGTGATACAAAAAAGATTGAAGGAGAGATTGGAGGGGAAGAAGAAAAAGGAGAAGTAAATCACCCCTAACCCCTCTTTGAAAAAGAGGGGAACATGAGTTGCTATCGCATCGTCATCCAGAGGGAGGGACGACCGAAGGATCCAGGCAAGTTATATGCTTGCGTCAATATTGATTGTGCCTAGATTCCACGCTTCAATCGTCCATCACTCATTCTTCGTGAGGACTCATCCAGCACCCCAAGAGCACTTCCTACGGGCGCTCTGAATGACGGAATTCTCAAACTATGACGTAATTGTGATTGCTCCCGTGAAGTGGAATGTATAATGTCTTAAAAAATCCCAACCGATTCTGTTGGTTTTTTTGTTTATTTTTTGTTGTACAATCATATATAGGAGATAGTTAAAAGTATTTAGCATATATCAGACTATACAATGACCGCAAACCCGCAACAGCTAGTAGAGAAATATCACGATATCATCGCCGAGGAGGTAAATGTAAAGAAGGTGTCGATACTCGATGATACGCAGCAGGTAACGATCCAGTATATCCCGCTGGGCAATACGCTGTGAGCACAGTTTGGCAAGGACACAGGTCGTATCATCTGATCAGCCAAACAATGAAAAGCAAAAATCCAAGATGATGGACGTCTCCTGGTAGAAGATGGGAATGATAGCTGGACACTCTCGAGTGATCAGTTTGAGCTGAGATACTCGTGATTTGATCAGCCACATCAGATTGTGGAGGAGTGAGCGATGATCGAGCTAGACCTCACGCTCACAGATGAGCTGATCGCTGAGTGAGTAGCTCGCGAGATCTCTAGATATCTCAATCAGATGAGAAAGGATGCTGATTACGATGTGAGCGATAGGATACAGGTATGATATGAGACAAGTCATACACCATATGCTGAGCTCATAGTCAAGCATATAGACTATCTCAAGGCTGAGGCACTTGTAGAATCTTTCTCGCCCAACAAGATAGATAGCGACCATAGTGCTACGTTTGAGTTAGATGGAAATGAGGTGGTGTTTTATGTAAAGAGGTAATCATCCAACCCTCCTCCAGAGGACCTTCTCTTCTTCCTTTGTCAGCATTCACCTTGTCTTTAAAAAAGAGGACTAAAAAAATATCCTCAAATCGTGTAGTCTGTCATACTGAGCGAAGTGCAACAAAGTCGAAGTGTGCGAGTTACTCAATAGTCTGGTCGCACCCTTCGACAAGCTCAGGATGACAATCCTTGAGACCTGCTTGTCTATCAATTTACCTATTACCATATAATGAAATTTCTGATACAGAGAGTATCGCAGGCAAGTGTGCATATCCTTGATACCGATGAGACCAATAGTATTGGTCAGGGACTGCTGATATATGTAGGTATCCATAGAGATGATGTCGATACTGATCGAAAAGGATCGGTCGATAAGTTTGTGAGGAGAGTGGACAAGCTGGAACTTTTTTCGCAATCCTCACCCCCAGCCCCTCTCCCAAAAGGAGAGGGTAGCAATTCAAAATCTCGTAAGTCGATGTGATTGCGTGACATAGATGGCGAGCTACTTGTGATCTCCAATTTTACCCTATATGGTAGGAACAAAAAAGCCGGGAGTGTGGATTTCGTCCACTCGGCAAAATATGATGTCGCAGAGCCGATATATGACTATCTCATCGATGAGCTCCGCAATAAATGACTAGCTGTACAGACAGGGAAATTTGGTGGACAGATGGAGGTAAGCTCTACACTGATGGGACCGGTAAATGTGGTGCTGGAGTGGTAGAATAGATAGTAGAGAATAACTGATATAAAAACATTTTTTCAGAATTTAAGATATTTTCTTTTTCGAATCAATTATCTTGCTTGGATAACAAAGAATGATAAACATGCATACTATAAATAGCACAAGCCCTGTCATTAGAAAACCATTACTATAATCAATATTCATTAGGTATCATACTCCCAATACGAGAATAGCTCACAAAATATCTTTTGTCTGTCAGTATAGAGAAAGAATGGTTGCCTTATAACGTTTATCTTTGAGTGTATCAATCAGGAATTTAGTAATGATCCCTCTTGTAGATTGCCAATATCCTATATAAATCGATGCTATTAAGACAGTTCGATAGTATGTCATAGAAAAACTAATTAAAATGTATCCTATTGATAAAACAGTTAGATTAATAATCATTACTTTCTTGAGAGGATACTTATAAAGAGTTTTAACAATTGTATGAGAGAAAACTCGCATTAGGAATCTTGAGAAACCTATCATAATTCAAATCCGAACTAGTGCTGCTCATTGTTCTACAATGAATGGTTCTCTAAAGTTTAATTCAGCAAGATAGGTTCATCATATCAATCAAAATATAAGTATGATAAAGAATGTTCCTGTTCATCTTTGCTTTTCAATGATCTCTCCGATAGATTTATGTCACTCATTGATAGCATGTTGTACAGTAGGTTTTCTAAATGTTATAGCGACTATCATTCAGATAAAATTTAACGATCATGCTACAATAAATGGTAAAGTCATACTAATCTCTCATATCAATGGATATCATACAAAAAATAGAATTGATATTATGCCTGTGCTTCACTTCAGTTGACTCCATATCTTACCAAAATCATTTTCTTTTCATTCTTCTTCTAACAATTCGTAGTAGTATGCTTCTGATGTTCAACTAGAAAGACTTTGCCCTAATGCCATTGCTAAAGACGCAATAATAAATCATGCAAGGCTCGTGCTAAGTCCAAAGAGAATTGCACCTATTCATAGAAATAACTGCGCAAGGACAAGTGTTTTCTTATGTCATACTCTATCTCATAAGTATCAACTAGGGATTTCAAAGAGAAATTTCGCAATAAGGCCTACAGTAACATATATTGATACTTGTGATAAATCAGTATTCGGTAAAGACAAAAAGAACACAGCCACTAATGGCCAATATGCTCTTGAACTTACAAGAAGATAAAATCGAAACTTTAAATATGTGCGATTCATGTAACAATCATATTAAATAAATTTTGAAATTACAAGTATTTTCTCATTTAAGAGAAAATTTACCCAATCGCCTTCCACACTTCTTCCCAGATCCTGACCATAGCTCGGGTGTCTTGCTTGCAGTACTGGAGGAGGTCCGCTCTGACGGTGTCTACCTGGTCTGCGGGGAGTGTGCCGTGTGCGAGCTGTGCGAGGAGATCCGCTGCGATAGCACCATTTGGTACTGCGAGTCCGGAGTAGGATATGTCCGTGAGGACGGGCAGGACCTTCTTGATCGAGCAAGACCCACCAAATCTACGATCAAAGTATAATTGTTCTTTGAATATGTCCATAAGGTCAAAAGTATTGGTATTCACTTTGTTGAATATCTCTTGATGCTGTGGATACATCTCGCCTGTCTCTGTATTTCTCGAGTTTTCAAATCACTTGTACCAGACGATATATGACCCCTCTCCAGAACCAAAATCTGAGACGAGTTGATCGATGAGAGATTTATTCTCCGTCTGACCTCTGTCTATCAGTCACTCAGTATGTGTGATGGTCCCATCAGCATCCATACGATGCATAGAGTACTGGGTGATGACCTGCTGCCATGAGTGCGTCTGTTCAAATACGGGTATAGGAACAGATATCGTCTCATAATCGTAAAAGTATAATGGATACTGTAGTGCGTCTAGTCTATTTTTGATTTCTTCTGATTTGATCACCGTCTCTCACTGATTCCAGAGATCGAGATAACGCATCACGCCAGTTTTCTCTCATTTTGTATTGCGGAGATTGTCTCTATCTAGGTCATCTAGATCGGAGATCATCGTCTTGCCTGCGTGGTACAATGGTGCGATCTTGGCACCTAGACGTGGGAGCTTCCAGATACTGCCCTTGGCCGGCATAGTCCCAAAATAACTCAAATGGTCCTGTCTGATATATGGGTGTTTGGTATCTAGCTCGGGTTTGGTAAGTGGTATATCTGATTGTATACTTATTATTTTATTATCTATATCATCTTTGGTCATGAGTTCATCTGATACATCCTCACGAGAGAGGAGTTGCTCGAGATCGATGTCTCAGTTTTTTTTGTATTTTTTATTTAGATGGACGATATATGTCTTGCCTGAGTACATCATCCCCAGTGCGCCACGTAGTACCTGATCTTGAAACGACACATCAGCGATCAGATCTTCCAGGAGAGGAGCGGCCTTAGTTTTTTTGCGGATGGTGTTTTTTGCTTTGACCTCTCGGAGGTCGTAGGTGCCTGAGTCATTCTTGACGAGGAGATCGCATTTGCAGTACATATTATTGTACAAAAACCCTGGCTGATATATCACATCAGCGTCAGGATTGTTTGCAAGTACTTGTCTGGTCTCGGTATCATAATTTGTGTATCGGTTGTTTCATCTGGCACGCTTGGTGGTGACGACCGATGCGATATGCTTGTCAGCGAGTGATCTGAGCACCGCATCTTCTACCGCCTGACCTACAGTCGCTCAGTCTATCCCAGCATATCTGACTTGGTTGATGAGCTTATATATGTCTTTATTATTCTTGGACCATCGAGCCAGCTGTGGCATATTGATATATTCTTTAAACAGTGATTTGGAGATGATCATATATGATTGATGAATAATTGAAAATTGATAGTTGGTGCATTATATGGTACATGTAGGATATAACAATAACAACTAATATTTTTGATAACAAAAAAAGTGACGATAAATATCGTCACTTTAAAATCAGTAAAATAAACTGTATCAGTTTATTAAACCATTTTCAGATTAGGAGCAGGCTGCATTGCTCTCTCTTCAATTTTTGCGAATATATCTTTGACTTCCGTTTCTAATTGTAGACTACGAACATCAAGAATAAAATCATCATATGTACGACTAGTATACTCCTTGGAATATACGTCAGCTGGTAAGATGGTCTTAAAATACTTGCTTGGATATAATATCCAAATTCTTAATAATAGCACTAACTTTCCAGTAATAGAATCTCTACTAATATCCAGCCCAAAACATGATCCACCCTCAGATGCATATTTCTTCATTCTAATATTTCTAATTGTTCTTGGCTGAGCAAGAGTTCTTGCTTTACTGAACGCATGGATGTCATACTCCTTATTTGTTTTATCATTTACAGATAATTCTTTGATAAGGATAGATGAATTTTTGAGTAGATATCCCGCATTCCACTTATCACTTAAATGCTCTAGAGGAGTGCTATTGAGTTGGATACTGTATTGCTCTCCCAAAAATTTGTTTAATTCGAGGATGTCTTTCGTTACCAATGTTTTAATGTTTATTTCCATTTTTTATTAATTTATTTACGTATTTTTATTAAATAATTTGTTGCGGCTAATGTATATATTAAAATAAGAAGTGATTGCAACATGGAATGTGTATAGAAAATTGAATCACAAAAAAACCTCGATTGCTCGAGGTTTTTTCTTTTAGAGTACAATAGTTGAAACTTATTCTTGTTCCTGCTGTTGTTCTTCTTGTGCGTCGTCTCCGTCGTCATCGTCTCCAGTAGTTGCTCCTCCTGAGTTACCAGTAGGTACTACTTCTTGAGCAGCTGATCTTCCGTCTCTTCCTTCACCTACAGCGAATTCGACTTCGTCGTTTTCTTGTGGTTCGTATCCTTCAGTTGCCTGAGTGATGTGGAAGAATAGATCGTCGCTACCATCTTCTGGTACGATAAATCCAAATCCTTTGTCTGCGTTGTAAAATTTAACAACTCCTAACATGTGTGTAATAATAATAATTTAAAAGCGCCCATCTCATATAAATCTGAGACAGTCCGCCAATTCCAATGTAACCATGCACTCCTTACTTGTAGTAATGAATAATATGATAGTGGTAATTGACTTCTTGCATAGTGTGGTTTTATCCACAGGGGATTTATACTGATGGATTTTGAAATTGCAAGCAATTCCGCACTAATACGACATGAGAGATATTAGAATGCAAAAGTAAAGGTATACTAGCCATCTTTTGAAATAAGAGATAGTTGTATGCAGTGAGCGCTTGAGAAGTAAATGTATCACTAATATACATCAATACTTGAAGTTCAGAAAATTTTAGATACTCAATGGCGAGTAGTAAAAATCGATTTCTCTACTATTTTTAGTAATTTTTGTTTGAAAATGAGGAGTAGATGAGTATGGTACTACTCATTTGAAAGCAATCTTATCACACTTAGATAGCTTTTAATATGGCGGTCGTAGCTCAGTTGAAAATTAGAGCAGCCCTGTGGCGACGAGAATAAAATCAAAACATAATACCAAGCCATAACCTGAAGTTATATGGCGGTCGTAGCTCAGTTGGTAGAGCCCTGGTTTGTGGTACCAGTTGTCGCGGGTTCGAGCCCCGTCGATCGCCCCATACGGGTCATTAATCATTCTAACTTCTTGTGAACACACAGTTCAACTGCGTTATCACGATGTACGACTATGTGCGAAAAGAATATCTTTGTTATTTTTCTCTTTCGCACAGGGTCAGAAGTTAGATAGAAATCATAGGCTTCTCCAATGATTCAAGCGAAAGCTTCGAATTCATTGCAGAGGTTATAACCTTCCACATGAAGATTGTCAAAATTACTCTTGAACCTATCAAGAGTTTTTTGTTTGGCTTGTATTTCTTTTTCCATTATCTTCTCTTCTTTCTTTGTCTTAGCCTTCAATAACTTAGCCTTGATCAGCTGAGATATACTTCATTCTAACTTACTCATCTCCATATTGAGTCTACGTCTTTCTATTTTTACTTGCTCTTGTCTTCTTTCTAAAGTATCAAACACATGAACAAGAACTTCTTTGAAAGTTTTCTTGTCAATCTTTAACTGCTTTAACTTGTCTGCTATTAAACTCTCCACAACTTCTTGTGATAAACTTCGTCACTTCTGCTTAGAGTGTTTTAGCTTCATCTCATATACTACATCCTTTGATTTTACCACGTCCTTAATACTTGCCTTCTTCTTAGTTTTTTGTAGCTTTGTTAAATCTTTCTTTCTTCTATACATGTTCTTGATGTAGTGAGTATAGTTTAATCAATCAGTATCTTTAATAAAACTTTCTGGAAGTGAGTAAGCAAAATCGTGTTTTCTTAAATCTCATTTCTTTCATACTTTAGACTCCTGTAGCTTTTCATATAGTATTGAATATTCGTCTTCAGTAATCATCGGCTCATAATATGGGTTGTATGTGCGTTGGTCTATAACATTATCTCAATGCTCAAGTATTCAATAATAGAATGGATCCTCTCGTATCTCTCTCATATTCCTTTTGTTAAAAGGTTCTAATCTATCAGGCTTTCATTCAGCTTGATGTAGTTTTTTATAACCCTGTCCTTGCATATATGCCTTAATACTTATATCTGAGTCTGATGTATATATTCTTTTCTTGAAAGCTTCTTGCACAATTGGGAAATATTCAGGATGAGGCTCAAAGAATCAATCAGGATTCTTCATGTATCCATGCTTAAAACGCCCCATAGCTTTTCATACTTGTAATGTAGACTTAATTCATCTTGTAGTATCCTCAGAAAGCTTGTCACTATATTGTTTAGATAAAGTAAACCACACTCATAACATCATTTTTCCAGCTGCATTTGGTTCAAATTGAAAATTAGAATACTTTAATGTCACTAAATCTTGATCTACTAAGTCCACTAACTCTCATCACTCTAATAGATTTCTTGATTGTCTGTCAGGAGAATACGACAGTATTCACTTTATCTTTCATTTCTTTACTAGAGATACGATTTTCTTTCGCTTCTTCCTTTTCCTTGGAACCTTAGCTGAATAGCTTTCTTTAACTATGTATAGCTTCCTAGTGTCTTTATATACGCTAGAATAATCTTTATCATTATTTTCATTTTCAATATCTGATTCAGTTTCAAACATAGAAAAATCTTTTGGCTTCTTTTGTATCTCTAAGTTGTTTGCTTTTGCATACTTCATACACTCTTGAATTTGATTTGGTATGGACTGTACTTGTTTATGTTGCTTCTCATCTGTAGATTTCCTACAATATATAATGTATTCAATCCGAATTCTCCGTCTGTTTACAGCGGAGTGCTACCGTAGGTACGGAGGTAGCAAGCGATAGCCGTATGTAATTGAGATCAAAAAGAAAAGGTGTATAAGAAAGATCTCTT
>ENA-ORXM01003069-ORXM01003069.1-marine-metagenome-genome-assembly--contig:-NODE-3069-length-17528-cov-3.621454_pt1 | contig 17528 bp, 14 predicted proteins | sample MGYA00237867_ERZ511480 | MGnify/ENA primary metagenome ERZ511480 (study PRJEB26309, sample SAMN06266103) | marine metagenome | isolation source: Algal blade | place: United Kingdom:Sidmouth, United...
ATGAACTTTGCAGCCCGAAAAACAGGATGGACGGTCGTGGATATAGAAACTTTTAATCACCCACGCCAACAAAGTATGGTGATTTTTGAAAAATCTTAAACTAAGAGGTTTGCAAAAAGATGTTCTTTTATGGATTACTAAGCAAAACAAGCGTGAGATTAAAAAGGCCTTATTTCCAGAGGAATCCGAACAGATTTTTAATAGACTATTGGATGAAGATTCCGAACTCAAAAACAAAGTAGACGAGATCTGGGTTGAAGCAAGGCGGAGTGCTGAGTTTTGGAAAGGAGCATCTGTTGAAGAAAAGCGGCACTATTGGGCGAATATATATTATGCAAATAACCCCAACCTCAAAAGAATCTTTACGGTTGAAGAAATAGTCAAATTGCGTGGGCACAAATTTGACAGGTGGTCTACGAGGCTAAATAAAGCCATGAAAAAATCCGGTAGTACTTTATGGTCGCCAGAGCGCTATTTGGGCCGTAAGCTATCGAAAAAAGAGAGTCGTAATCGAAGCAGTTATACACGGGCGCTTAATGCTCTAGAGTGTAAAGGGCTCGTTGAACTTATCAGGGGTGAGGGTCAAGTTAAGCCTAAGACTTTATGGGTAAGAATAAAACGTGATGCCTATAAGTTATGTTATCTGCTTCTTTTAGAGAACATATAGAACTAAGATGATTACAGAGAAGTTCGGTTTCATAGCTAGCGTTTGTTGAAAGTGTAAACATATCCGAATAGCGTGAACATAAAATTTCAATGTCAACAAAGCGATTTATTTGCGTGCCTGACGACATTCCTATATAGTTTTTGGGAAGAGAAGAATTTTCGTACAAATTCCTCGAGCCCTCACAAACCATAGGAGGATCACGTTGCTAACTATAATCGATAATCTAAAGTCAAATCACTCTGAAAAACTAATTCGATTTGCTATAATTGTGTATGACCCCCCAGCTCGAGCTGCCCGACGAAGTTCTTACCCTGCTCGGGAACGAACCCCAACGCGAAGTCTTGGAAAGTGTTTTACTACACTTTATTCAAGAAGAGCGTATGACGGTTGCCAAAGCTGGGGAGATTCTTGGGCTGGACCGAATAGCAGCTATCCAGTGGTACACCTCACACGGTTACACTTACCCTAATTACCGCGTAGATGAATTTATCGCCCATGACCTCAGCTATGCCGAACAAGACTAAGGCTGTTTTCGATAGTAGCCCGCTCGTTTTTCTCGATGCGCTCGGCTATACAGATCACATAGAAAATTTACACGAAGCATTTATCCCGCCCGATGTCACAGCGGAGCTAACCCTTTATCCTGAGCGTTCTGGTGCAGGTGCGCCAGCTTTGCCCTGGATAACCGAACGCTCACCATCACCAACTAATCTTCAGAGGGTAAAGCGCGAGCTGGCAGCAGGCGCAGGTGAACAGGCTGCCATTGCACTAGCACTCGACCTGTCCGCCTTGGTGGTAACTGATGATGCTAAAGCCAGACGCTACGTTTCAAAATTAGGAATGCGTTTGACGGGAACACTCGGTATTCTGGTCAGGTTGCATTTGTTAGGTTGGGCGACACGAACGATAGATGAAGATTTAGGCGTGCTCGAACAAAACAATATGCACATGTCTGAGGAGCTACGCGACCAAATTATCTCGAAAATCAACAAACGCTGATGAGCCTAACTATTGCGTCATTTAGTGGTGCTCCCGAACCGATTCGAACGGTTGACCTACCCCTTAGGAGGGGGTTGCTCTATCCAGCTGAGCTACGGGAGCAAAAAAAGCGATTAAAGATTTAAAATATAAGATTGAAGATTATAAAAATCTCAAACCTGTCATATTCAATCCTTAATCGCTCGTCAATCTCTAACCTTTGCCTGAGCACGGTAGCACTGGATGAACCAGATGCTACCAACTGCTCGAGGCTACTTTGGTCGGGGCGACTTGATTTGAACAAGCGACCTCTCCCACCCCAAGGGAGTGCGCTACCAGGCTGCGCCACGCCCCGACATTTGTAGGCAGTGCCCACAAGCAGTAGAGTATAGCAGGGTTTAATCGGCGCTGTAAAGCTCAAAATGCAAGGCGTATTTTTTACTGTAGTTTCCGCCGTTTTTTTCGTCGCAACAGCGCTTGCAGGCAAAGGTCTTGCGGCTTCTGCGGTTGCGCGGGACTTTAAGATTGCAGCTCTTGCAGACAAGCCAGTAGCGTGGTGCGGGTTGTTCCACCTGAGCACTCGAGTAGGTGCGCTTGGGGTCAATGCCAAGCTGCTTACACGCCCGTTGCCACGCCTCACCGTGGTGCGCCCCTGGGGTAAGGGCGTGGGCGATTTCGTGTAGCAGGGTTTCGCGCACCTGCGCTGCGCTGTTCAACTGGGTGAGGTGTCTCGAGAGGCTAATCGTCTTTGTGGTGTAGTTGCACGCGCCAAAACGGCGCTTGGCGCGGTCAAAGTGAAAGGTCCAACCTTCAAGCTCATTTTGCTGCATCAAAGTTTGCGCGAGGGTTTGGGCGTTGATGAGTTTCACGGTTGTCTAGCTTGACATAAGTAGCAATTATTTCCTAGTCGTAATAAGTTTGAAACGTTACAATCTCATTCAATGAGTGAGGCGACAGAACGTTTCGACATTCTTGATGAAACTGGCAAATCTACAGGTGAAACGCTGGCGCGGGCTCAGGTTCATAAAGAGGGCAAGTGGCACCGCAGTTTTCACTTATGGATTGTTAAGGAGGGGCGTTACGTTTTGCTACAACGCCGTTCCAAACACAAAGACTTAGAAGCTAATAAAGTCGACGTAACGGTAGGCGGGCATTTCAGCGCGGGTGAAACGCTGCAAGAGGTTGTGCGAGAAGTGGAGGAGGAAGTTGGCTTGTTTGTGCGACCTGAAAGCCTCCACCATTTAGAGACGCGTAAAGTCGAGCGCAGCTATGAAAACGGTGTTGACCGTGAGTTTCAAGAGGTTTATGTTTTAGCGGTTGACCAACCTCTCGAGCACTATTATCTGGACTGTAAAGAGGTTTCTGTTTTATACGAAGCGCCACTCGAGGGAGCAATTGACCTTTACCGAGATGGTGGGTTTTTAGCGGTGAACGGATTCGATTGCCAGGGCCGAAATAACAATGCTCTGCTCATCGAGGAAGATTTGATTGCACAAGCAAGGGAGGATACCGTTCAAACCTTAGAGAAAATTCAAGCTTGGTTAAAAGACAAGATTGGTTAAATTAAATATTAAAGAGATGCAGAGCTTCACGCTACCAGAACATCACGCTCTGCAGCTAGGTAAGCTCCGTAAGCGAGTGCCGCTTCTATGTCTTCGGCCTCTAGCTCGGGATAGTCGCCTAGAATTTCTTCACGGCTGTGGTCACGTAGAAGGGTGAGAATTGTTCCCACTGTAATGTGTAAGCCTCTTATGCAAGGCTTACCCCCGAACTTGTTAGGGTCGAAGGTGATTCGTTTGAGTAGGTCCATTAAGGTATAGTAGCACTCCTCGTTTAGTCAAATAGTTGATTTTTAGAGTTGTTCTCGACAAAACGGATTTACCGTAAACTCATCTCAAAAAGCGTTGTACGTCGCGATTGTGCGCCTCGAGGTTTAAATTGGGCCGGAATACTGGTTGCCCTTCGTCCACACCATGTAAAAAATACAAGTAGTCTTGCCCATCAGCGTTTTGGCGCGTAGGGCTAAAGATAGCTTGCAGAGCGTCTGTGCCAGGGTTATTGATAGGTCCAGTGGGTAGGCCGCCGTAGACGTAGGTATTCCAAGCAGTATCCGTTTGCAGGTCACCTGCTACAGCGTCGAGTTCGGGCATCGTTTTGCCGAGACCGTAAGCGACTGTCGGGTCTGATTGAAGGCGCATGCCGAGGTCGAGGCGGTTCAGAAACACACCTGCGATAATCGGCATTTCGCTGGCGTCGGCAGCCTCTGCCTGAACGATGCTTGCCAGCGTGACCCAGTCGTGAACGCTTAAGTTGCGCTCTTCAAGGGCGTTCACGGTCGGCTCGGTAAGTTCTTCTTCAAAGCGGGTGAGCATTCGCTTGATAATGTCCACTGCATTATTGTTAATCGGAATTTCGTAACCAGCAGGGAAGAGGTAGCCCTCGAGTCCTGCATCTTCCGGAATATAAGTAGGTCGCAACTCGCCTGGGTTTTGCATAAGCTCGAGAAAGTCTGCCTCGGTCCCAAAGCCTGCCTCGGCAAACTCGGCGGCAATATCGACTAGGCGGAAGCCCTCTGGCAAGATGACAAAGCGTGTGCGGGGTCGCCCGCCTGCTGCTAAGGTTTCAGCTAGGGTAGCTGCGTCCATCGCGGGGTCGAGGTCGTACAAACCTTCACCGATGCTGCGGTCTAAGCCTTCGTAGCGTAAAAAATAACTGAAAATCAGGTCATCGTTGATAAGATTTTGGCGCTCGAGTTCTGCTGCAACCCGCTTGCCGCCCCACCCAGGTAAGACCTCAAATTCAGTGGGAACGCTTGTTTCACTCACAGGCTTTAACTGATTTGTCACATAGAAATAAAGGCCGAGTAGGCCGAAAATTAGTCCGAAGAGAACGCCACCGAAAAACTGTCGCCCGCGCCGTCGCCTACGTTTAGGCTTAGACGGTTGATTTATGTGTGCATTAGAGCGCGGCGTCGGAGTGGGCACAACGGTTTAGTTTATACCGCCTGCACGCTTAGCGAGGTAAGTTTCTAATATGAGGACCGCCGCCGCCTCGTCAAGCCTGCCTTTTTCCTGACGCTTTTTCTTGGAGAGGCCACTACTCGCAATGCCCTGTGACGCTAGTCGGGTTGTAAAGCGCTCGTCTTCAAAGGCTACGGTTAAACCAGCATCCTCAAGCGCCTTGGCAAAAGAGCGAACACGTTGCGTCTGCTTCGAGTAGCTGCCATCACTCCGTGTGGGCAGTCCTACAACGACAAGCGAGGCACTTTCTTGCTCGAGTAACCCCCGCACTGTTTCGATATCTTGCGCCTGCGTTTCACGCTTAAAAAAACCCCGGCCAAATGCAAACGACAAGCCTAACTCACCCACAGCAACACCAACCCTGACCTCACCCACATCCAGAGCAATAACGCCTTTTAATCTTCCTTCTTTCTTCTTCAATCTTTTATCCATCCCTCGAGAACCTCCGCCACCCCGTCCTCATCGTTCGTGCTCGAGACATAGTCAGCAGCAGCCTTCGCCTCGGCTGACGCGTTGCCCACCGCCACCCCGTAGCCTGCCCAGGCGAGCATCTCTTTGTCATTATTCTGGTCACCAAAGGTTGCCACCTCGGCAGCGTTACATCCAAATTCTTTGCATAAGTAAGCGAGCGCCTCTTGCTTGTTGACGGGTTCTGCCATGACCTCTAACAAACTTGGGTTGCTCCAGGTTGCGTAGGTGGGCAGGTCAGCCAGTACATGCGCCATTTCGGATGAGGTCAATTCGGGATGCCGAAATAAAATCTTTATGACGCTGTCGCGCACAAAGCTGGTCACGTCGCCGTAACCATCGGGTGGCGCAAGGTTACGGGCCTGAAGTAGGGGGAGGCGCAACTCGTAAAGCCTCTGGTCTAAATACCAGCCGTGGTGCGTTTCGATACCCGTCATCGTGTCAGGATGCTTTTCGGTCACACGCTGAATGACCTCTAAAGCTAAGCTTCTTTTTAACTGATGTCGGTAGTTAATCTCTCCCGAGTCAAAGTTGACGATGACCGCGCCGTTATAAGCGATAACGCAGCTTGTAAGCTCGAGGTCTTTTGCCAGCGTCTCAACGTGACGCGGCGGCCTACCCGTGCAAATAACAATGCGCGTGCCCAACTTTTTCAAAGCTCGAATAGCTTCCACCGTGCGGTCACTCACCGCTCCTTGAGAATTGAGGAGGGTGCCGTCTAAGTCGAGGGCAATGAGCTTTGGGGAAATCATAAGGTTAGTTGAAAATTATTCGTTCTTAGTCTTTGGTTTAAAGGCTTTCACTGATAACTGATGACTGAGAACTAGCTTTCTAACTTTTAACTCCTTCCAAAATCTCTGGCATCGCCGCCAACGCCCCTTGCAGCTTCGACGTATCTTTAACGCCTGCTTGCGCCATATCGGGGCGACCACCGCCACCGCCGCCTGCCCGCTGCGCCACTTCGCGGATAATGTTGCCCGCGTGAGCGCCCTTAGCCTGGGCGTCCTTATTCACCTTAGTGACTAGCAGTTGACCACTCGCCAGCACCACAATATCTGCGTTTGATTTCTGTAACAGGTTGTCAGCAGCGTTGCGTAGGGCAGTGGCATCTAAGCCCTCGAGTACCGTGGTCACATAACTAAAACCACCTGCCTGTTTCGTCTCTGAGACCGCGCCACCCGAGGTCTGCGCGGCAGCGAGTTTATCGCGCAGGGTGCTAACCTCGCGCCCACTTGCTTTCAGGTCGCTCTGTAATTTTTCAATGCGCTCACCCAGTTCTTCGGGTTTGGCACCCAGAAGTGCGGCGGCGCGGTTGCTGACGTCGCGTAGCGAGCGGGCGTAAGCGACTGCGGCCCCTCCCGTTACCGCCTCGACGCGGCGCACCCCCGACGAAACCGATTCTTCACTCACCACGTACAAACTGCCCATTTCACCCGTACGCTCGACATGGGTTCCGCCGCAGAGTTCTGCTGAAACTACCGTGGTGGCGGGGTCGCCCATCGTTACCATGCGCACGCGCTCGCCGTACTTCTCCCCAAAGAGCATCATGGCACCAGACGCCCTAGCCTGCTCGAGTGAAACAATCTCCCAATTCACAGCAAAGTCGGCTTGTATCCAGCGGTTGACCAGGGTTTCGATACGCTCTAAATCTTCTGCGTTGATGCTTTCACTATAGGTAAAGTCAAACCTCAACCGTTCAGGGGTGACAAGTGAGCCTGCCTGGGCGACGTGCTTGCCCAAAACTGTGCGTAGGGCTTCATGCAAGAGGTGCGTCGCAGAGTGGTGCTTTTGTGTTTCCTGACGGCTGGGGTCGACACGTGCGCCCACTTGTTGACCCGTCGAAAGCGTCCCGCGGATAACCTTGGCGTGATGCACGAATAAACCCTGCGCACTTTTCGTGGTGGTGCTTACGACGGCTGCGCCGCCCTGCCACTCGAGCTTACCCGTGTCACCAACCTGACCGCCGCCCTCAGCGTAAAAGGGTGTCTTATCGAGAATGATTTGGACGTTGCCCCCCTCGGTCACCTTATCGACAAGTGAGCCATCTTGAATAAGTGCGACGATAGACCCTTCGCCCTGCGTGCCTCCGTAGCCTGTAAACTCCGTTTCGCCATGCTTGGCCGCGAGTTCTTTCAGGACACCTGCGCCACCAAACATATCGCCTTTTTCTGTGCCAGAGCGCGAACGTTGCCGCGCCTGTTCACGAGCAGCCTCGTAACCTTTTTTGTCAACAATGATGTTGCGCTCGTCAGCGATATCTTGTGTAAGGTCCAGGGGAAAGCCGTAGGTCTGCCACAGGTCGAACGCTGTTTCACCGTCTAACGTGTCGCCGTCAAGTTCATCTAAGAGGCTGTTCACGCGGGTGATGCCTGACTCGAGCGTGCGTAAAAATTGCTCCTCTTCGAGTTTGACCGTGCGCTCGACCTGGGCTTTAGCGTCGACAATCATCGGATAGTCTTCGCCCATTGCCTCGACCACGTTAGCCACGAGTTTGTAAAGCAGAGGTTCGCGCATGCCTAAGAGATAGGCTTGTCTCGAGGCGCGGCGAATCAGCATCTTAACAACGTAACCTGCGCCATCGTTAGCGGGTAAAATGCCGTCGGCAATGGCAAAGGTCACCGAGCGAATATGGTCAGCAATAATGCGGTGCTGCACGCTCTCGATATCTTTATAAGGCTGCCCCGTAAGCTCCACGAGCTTGCGAATTGTGGGTTGAAAAAGTTCGGTGGCGTAAGCGTCGGTTGCGCCGCTGACAATCGTCACTAGGCGCTCAAAACCCATGCCAGTATCAATATTTTTTTGCGGCAGGGGGGTGAGTACCTCATCCTCGAGATTGAACTGGGTGAAGACAAGGTTCCAGATTTCCATATAACGGTCGCCTAGACCTGTATTAGGCCCCGTTTCGTCCGGCGATCCAAAGTCAGGGCCACGGTCATAGAAGATTTCGGAACAGGGACCGCAGGGACCGCTCCGGTCATCTTTAATCGCGTTGGCAGGCCAAAAGTTTTCATCCTCACCGAAGCGCGACAGATGGTCCGCGGGGATACCGACCTCATTAAGCCAGATGTCATAAGCTTCGTCGTCATCGTTATAAACCGTGATGTAGAGGCGCTTTGGCTCGAGCCCCAACCACTCAGAACTGGTAAAAAACTCCCAGGCCCAAGCAGCAGCTTCACGCTTGAAATAGTCGCCAAAAGAAAAGTTCCCCAGCATTTCAAACATGGTGTGGTGACGGCGGGTGCGACCAATATTTTCAATATCGCTGTCTTTACCGCCTGCGCGCATACAGCGCTGCGCTGTAACGACACGGGGCCAAAGCCCTTCATATCCTGGGAATTTTGGCGTTGCGCCTTGAAAATAAGCTTTGAACTGCTGCATGCCTGCAACGTTGAAAAGCAAACTGGGGTCATCGCCCTTTAGAGAAGCGGGCGCATGGACAAGGTGCTTTTTCGACTCAAAAAACTCGAGGAACTTCTGCCTCAGTTCGTTAGGATTAGTAACTGTCACTGTTTGCCTCCTGGCATGCCAACACTAAGTTTACCCTGCGCTCAGCGCCTGACCCAAAGAAAAAAGACCGCGCTGACAAAGCGGGTCCGGTTTAACGCGCTGACCTTAGAAAGGTAAGCGCTTAAAGGGCTGCTCGAGTGGGACGTAAAATCATCATCGTAACTCAAGTTTAGCCGATGACTATCACTTTGTAAAGATAGAAACTCTATCAAGGTTATACGAAAAGTCGGTTGAGCGCTCAAACGGATGCTTCACATGCGTTCGATATGACAAAGTTTCTTTTGCAGGATCTAAGATAGTTCTCAGCCAATTTTTTGGATGTCCCGCTCTATCTTTGTAGGCGTGTATTTCTTTTGTTTTGGACGTCGATAAATGGGTTGGATGAAGGCTTTATTAAGGTAAAGCGGAGGAAACCAGGGCTTTTGTGACGCGAGTACCTAATCTTTGGTACATCTTTTTCTACACCTCTCGTTTTTCAGGCTCTACCCTAAACTTAACAGTGAGGCTAAGGAGGCCAGTCGTTATGCATTCCGTCGCAACCCGAATCACATTTACTCCCCATCAGTCAGCGCTCGAGTTCTTTTTCGAAAGTACTCTAGAGCGTGAGCTTCGTCTAAAAGATGCTGTCGAGCATGCCCAAGCAGGTGCGCTGCGAAGTGTTCTGCTTAAGACCTGGCAGCAAAGTCAAGACCACACTGAAAGATTGCAGGCTTTTGGGCTCAAGTCATCTCACGACACGTCTTACGTAAGTCGTTTAACGCCTTCAGCCAATGATGACCCCGTAGACGTTTTACTGAAGTCGGAGCGCCGTTTTCTCGAGCTTTGCGACGCCAGTCTCGCAAGCCTGCCTGAAAGGGCACGTCCCGCAGTTATTCAGCAGCGAGAAGAGCTTTCTGCGTCTATAGAGCGATTAGCTGCTTTTAGACTGCTTATTAATTAACCGAAAAACCGTGCTCGTCGTAACTGAGGATGACAGGCTCTTCGTCTAAGCGCGTCTCGAGTTCGACCCTCCGGCCCCAGAGTTCGTGGACATAGGCGAGGGTTTGTTCCGCGTAATTGAGTTCTAAATCGCGTTCGTCATGGTAATGCTTCAAATAGAGGGTGCTGCCTTGTCCCAGCCCAGCGTCTATAACCTTGATGACCGGAATGGACCCTGTGCCGATGCCTTTGAGGAGGGTCGCCTTGACCTCTTCCCAGCCTTCCCCATCGGAAACATCAGAAACGACCAGGTGACGTCCTTCAGCTTCGTACTGAAATAGGTCGAGTTTTCGCATGAGTTCGGGGGTCAAAAAGCGGCGCAGGAAAGATACATCGCGGTCAGCTTCGCGGATCTCGAACATTTTTTCGTGGCCTCTGCCCTTACCGCCACTACCATAAAGCTCCTGATCTTTAGCGCAGGGTTCTTCAAAGCGCTTAAAGATATCATCCCAAACCGCTAAACCGACATGGTAAGGATTAAGTCCACCAGGATGGGGCCGCACTACCTGGTTGTGGCGCACCAAAAATTCCATGTGCAGGTCTTGGGGTAGCTCGAGGCTAGTGAGAATCTCTCTGTGCCAGTAGCTGGCCCAACCCTCGTTCATAATCTTCGTTTCGATTTGCGGCAGAAAATACTGCGTTTGCTCGAAGACAATCGTGAGTAAGTCTTTTTCCCACGTTTCTAGAAACGGATTGTAGTCGCGGATAAAGGGCAGCAGGTCGGCTTCGGGGGCGGGAGGGATTTTGTGCAAGTCGGGTTCTTCGGGTTCATTTTTCTTATGCAACGCTTTATAAGGGTCATCTGAGGGGTTGAAGCTAGCTAGTTGCCGTGCCCGTTCCTCTTCATAGGTGAGTTTCTTGACAGCCAGATTACGTTGACACTGGAGCGAGAGAGCGTGCGCGGCGTCCAAAATGCGCTCGACTTTGTCAGGACCAATCGACGGGTCTTCCATATAGCTACGCACCCGGTCGGCGTGCGCCTTGAACATGCCCAATACATAGCCGGGCCGCGTTGTTTGAAAGGTGAAGTTGTTCTTGAAAAAGTCATTATGGCCGTAGACATGTGCGATGGTAAGGATTTGCAAAAGCAGCGTATTATCGCGCATAAGATAAGCCAGTGACGGATTTGAATTGATGACCATTTCATACGGCAGCCCCGACACGCCGTAGTCGTACATGGTTTTTTGCTTTTCATAAGACTTACCATATGACCAGTGCGGATAGTGGCTTGGCATGCCTGAATACGCCATAACGCCGAGCATTTGTACGTGGTCATAAAGCTCGAACTCTTGAGGAAAGCAGTCGAGACCGAACTCGGCAACTTTCTCGCGGATGCGCTCGTCCCAAGTTTGTAAGTCGCTCACAGACCAAGTTTGCATTTAGCTCACCACCTTTTTGGTAAGAGGGGGAAAAGGGAAAAGGGGAGGTTGCACCAAAAGTCGGTTGGGTAAGAGAGTATTCGACGGAATGCAAACCTTTGTCATTCCGTTCCTCTGTGAGGAATCTTTGTACAGTACGCTGGAAATAAGATTTCTCTTTGCGCTTCGCTCCAGTCGAAATGACAGGTGGAGTTTCACTCAACCGACTTTTTGGAGTATCTCGAAGGGGCTGAAGAAGAGAAGGTATGTTTCTCCCCCTCTCCCTGTCACCTTGTCTCCCCCTCCTCATGTCTTTTCACGGTCTTTAGCTAGCAATGAACGAAAGCTCGTCCAAATATCTTCTTTACCCTCAATCAGCACCGTGTGGTAGTTATCCGCGCTGATTTCGTCGAATAGGGAAAAGAGCGAGTTCTCGTACATCCTGGGGCCGTGGGGTTTGATTTCGCCGTAGCCGAAGAGGTTGCAGACGTCACAGAGTTCTTGGGCAGCGTCCAGCGCAGCGTCATTGTCAGACATAAAGTTGTCGCCGTCCGAGCAGTGAAAAGCGTAGACGTTCCATAAGCTCGGGTGATAGCGGTTTTCGATGACCTCTAAAGCTTTCAAATAGCCTGAAGAAATCATCGTCCCGCCCGACTCGCCCTTGTGGAAAAACTCTTCTTCGGTGACTTCCTTAGCTTGCGTGTGGTGGGCTATGAAAACGACATCGACATTTTCATAACGGGTGTTGACGAACTGGTAGAGCAGAAAAAAGAACGAGCGTGCCAGATACTTTTTCGTTGTATCCATCGAACCCGAAGTATCCATAATACATACGACTACTGCGTTCGATTGCGGACGGGGTTCACTGGTGACATAACGATACTCGAGGTCATCAGGGTGAAAGCGGAAACGCTCCTCATTGGCACTTCCGATTTCTTCTCCTTGAGCCTCACGGCGCTTTTGGGTGGCAATCTTGCGCTTGAGTTTATTTTTTACCGTGCGCTTTTTATCTAAACGTAAACGAATGCCTGCTTTGCGGTAGCCCTTACGCTTGGTGGTGCGCTCGGCTTCGATGTTGCGCAGGATTTTCTGCTCCATTTTGGGGAGTTCTAAGTCCTCGAACATAATCTCGATAAGTTCCTCGAGGGTAATATCCGTCTCGTAATAATCTTGCCCCGGCCCGTCGCCACCTTGGTCGCCCGGTGCCCCAGGTTGCTGACCTTTTTTACCAACAACATCGCCTTTTTGTGTACCCCCAGCACCCTGCGCTGCGCCCTTGCCGTTATCCCCATATACAAAGCGGTATTCTTTAATGCCTTTCAGGGGCACTTTGACAATGCGGTCACCGCTCTGCCCGATAATAGACTCTTCAGCGACAATATCAGCAATATTCTCCCGAATCGACTTGCGCACTTTTTGGCGGTGCCGCGCTCTATCACGCGCACTGCGGTCGCTACGCTCGGCGTCGGAGGGGCGGTAGGGGCGAAAGACTGTGCTCATGGTTTTCCCCCGGCTGGGACGAAAGGGGTCAGGGGGCGGGGGCTGGGGGCCGGAAAAACTCTGACCCCTGACCCCTGGCCTCCGAACCCTGCGTGCGACAGCACGCTAATCTTTCCAGAGATTATTCGCGGCGTATTTTAAAATCACGTCGGCGGAGTACGGGGTGTAGCCTTGCTCGAGCAAGTTCTCGACAAGCTGGTCGTACTTTTCGCGCTGGTCTTCGTCGCGGCTTCGTGCTTTGGTGACAATGCGGCTAATGTCGCGCACTGAGTTCATCAATTTTTTCTCAATAGCTTCTTTGAGCGGTTCATAGCTTTTATACGAGACACCTTGTCCGCGGCGGCTCATCGCCCACAGATAACCAATAACCTCCTGGCGGAAACCTTCAGCGGCGGTGCCGACGATGGCGATCTGCTCCTCGATGGACTTTAGGAAAGTCTCGTCGGGCTCGAGTTCCTCGCGCGTGTTTCTATCTTTGACCTTGCCTCGGTTTACGAATGCTTCTGCGTGGTCCAGGTAGTTTTGGAACAGGGTTTCGGCCTGCTCCTCGTAGGCGTAAACAAAGGCTTTGGTGATTTCACGCTCGAGAATCTCCAAATACTCCTTATGCAGCGTGTCCTGCAAAAAGCTCAGATAGCGCTTTTTATTGTCATCTGAAAGCTCAGACTCTTTAATCATCCGCACCATCGCCTCGCGGATGTGAATGGGCGTGATGCCCTCGGGCGAGTCGGACAGGGCGTTGTCGATGGACTTCATAACAAAGCGGGTTGAAATGCCCGACATACCTTCGCGCTTGGTGGCGTCTTTGAGTTCGTCCACGTCGATTTTCTTGGTGCGGCCTTTTTCAACGACCTCTTCACCGTTATAAAGTTTGAGCTTGGTCATCAGATCGCATTTGGCGGTAGGCTCGAGTCTCGAGAGCACGGCGAACATCGAAGCGACCTCTAACGTATGCGGCGCAATATGACCTTTAAAGTCGCTCTTGCCCAAGATTTTCTCGTAAATCTTTATTTCTTCTGAAAGGCGCAGGTTGTAAGGCACCTTGACAACGACAATGCGGTCAAGAATTGCTTCGTTCGTATGGTCGGCCTTAAAGCGCTGCCACTCGGCTTCATTCGAGTGCGCGACAATACACGTGTCCACATAAACCATGCCGTGACGTCCTGGCGCGGGAATGACCTTTTCCTGGGTAGCGGTAATCATGGCGTGTAGGTATTCGGTTTCGTTCTTGAAAACCTCGATGAATTCGACCAGGCCACGGTTGCCGACGTTGAGTGCGCCGTTTAAGTCTAGCACCCTGGGGTCGCCTTCAGAATATTGATCGAGTTTGGAAATATCCTCAGAACCAATCAGGACCGAGGTATCCTGATTGTTCGGGTCAACGGGTGGCACGACGCCCACACCGACGCGCATGCGTTTGGAGAACTCGAGGGTTGTGATAGGCACGTTCTCGTAGTGACCGCCAAATTCATGCTCGAGCCTGTGGCGGCACACGGGGCAAAGCTCACCCTCGATTTGTACATCTAGCATTTTGCTGAACTCTCTGCGTAGATGGTTGGGGATTAGGTGCAAAGGCTCCTCATACATAGGACACCCCTCAATCGCGTAGAAGGGTTCGCACTCAGCCAAACCCCGATGAAGCTTTTCGACAAGCGAGCTTTTCCCCGAGCCCACGGGTCCCATCAGGTACAAAACCTGGCGACTCTCTTCACCTTTCAAAGAAGCTGAATGAAAATAGCGAACAATTTTAGCAAGCGTTTCCTCTACACCGAAAAATTCATCTTCAAAAAAGCCGTAGGTTTTAACAGACTTGTCTTTGAAAAGGCGTTTGGTGTGGTCGTCGTCGGTGTTTAGAACGTCGTCACTGCCGTCTTGCATAATGCGTGTGTAGAGGCGTGAATGGGAAAGCTGAGGAATTTTGGCGTCTTGTTGAACTTTTTCCAAATAGTCTAAAAAGTTGCCTTGCCAGTGTCTTGACTTGCGGGTTTCGCGGTCTTGCCGAATGAGGTGTTCGAAGCGACTTGCCTGCCTTGCGTCCATGTTCCACACTCCTTAACAAAGAACACTTCCTTGGGCTTCGTATGAACCTTCTCTTGAATTCAGCTTAGACGTTTAGTTGCGGGGGTTTGGTCAAAGAACGTACAAAAAACTTCATACTGTCTTCATTAGTATAGGCCGTACAAAAACGTCTATGGTGAACCTGAGTCCACCATAGCCAAGTTGCCTTTAGATGGATGAGAGCTGCTTCACGCCTTATACGTTGGCTAGGTAGGAGAAGCTCGAGTTTCGACTCTCTGAGCACATTTCAGGGAGGATTATGCGGCTTTTCACATTGTGGAAGAATGAGATATTTTTGATGCTTTGGTAAGGCTAAGGGGTAAAGTCCCGCTTTGAATCGCTCTGAATTTAAACAGCTGAATTTAGACAGCTGAATTTAGACAGCTGAATTTAGACAGAGGTTTACAACTCTTATAAGATTTCTAAAAAACACTTTTCCACACGCTAATGTTGTTAGCAAATTCTGACACTGTAGGAGCTATCCCTTGTGGTCGTCCTCATTTGCTACCCCCATGAGTTGATGGGTCTCGAGGCGTCACCACGTATAAGAAAAGCCTGACCCGAAGGCCAGGCTCGTTACAAAACCTAAAACGCTTTTTTGTAAGCTTTTAAAAAAGGATGCCGTTCACACTTGCAATAATGCCTGCAAAAATGAGCGCCACGGTGATAATGACCTTGATATGTGGGTTGATCGAGGGGCCAGCGGTGTCCTTGTAGGGGTCGCCTACCGTGTCACCGACAATGGACGCGGCGTGAGCGTCGCTGCCTTTGCCACCGTGATTTCCGTCCTCGATAAATTTCTTCGCGTTATCCCAGGCGCCGCCGCCGTTACTCATCATGAGGGCCATCATCAAGCCACTGGCAATCACACCGATAAGCAGACCGCCGAGCGCTAGAGGCCCGAGTAAAAATCCGACGATGAGGGGAGCAACAACCGACAAAATGCCAGGGATGAGTAGCTCACGCAGGGCAGACCGGGTCACAATATCAACCGCCTTACCGTATTCAGGTCTAGCTGTGCCCTCCATAATGCCAGGAATTTCGCGGAACTGACGGCGTACCTCTTCGATAACCGCACCTGCGGCTTTGCCCACAGATTCCATCAGGAATGAGGAGAATAGGAAGGGCAGCATCGCGCCGATGAACAAGCCAGATAAGACAATGGGGTCATCCAGGCGGAACTCGAGCTTGGGCAGACCGCGCTCGAGTTGAAAGGCGTCAAGTCGGTGCGTGTAATCGCTAAAGAGTACAAGCGCTGCTAAGGCGGCAGACCCAATCGCGTAGCCTTTTGTAACAGCTTTGGTGGTATTACCCACAGCGTCGAGCGCGTCGGTATTCATGCGCGTTTCCTCAGGCAATTCGCTCATTTCGGCAATACCGCCCGCGTTGTCGGTGATAGGACCGTATGTATCCATCGCGACTATGACGCCCGTGGTCGAAAGCATTGCAACCGCGGCAACCGCGATACCGTAAAGCCCAGCGAATTGAAAGGCAAAGAAGGTCGCAAATGCCAGCAGGATGACGGGATAAGCGGTACTTTCCATACCGACAGCCAGACCGCTGATGATATTTGTCGCGCTGCCCGTCTCGGAGGCCTTCGCTATTTTCTTAACGGGGCGAAAGTTGGTGCTGGTGTAGTACTCGGTAATAAACATAATCCCGATGGTTACACCGATACCAATGAGTGAGCACAGGAAGATAGTGAACACATTCCCAACACCTAAAACTCCTGAGAAATCAAAGCCGATAAAGGTAATCAGGGTCGCAATCAAAAAGGCGACGCCGCTTATACCAGCGCTAATGAACATGCGCTTATACAGCATGCCCATGATGTTAATTTCGCCATCGTCTTGCTCCACATGTTCAGTGGGAGCATCAGCTATAGCCACATCGGGTTGACGGGGCTCTTGGCTGGGTTCAAACGTATCAGTAGGCGTTGCAACAACCTCTTCTTTCTCAGGATAAAGATCTGCAATTAGAGGGCTCACTTCTTCGTCGGCATCGCTGGTGTCGACCGGGTCAGGACTTTTCAGCACATCAGCGTAGGGGTCAGACGTTTGCTCGAGATTTGAAGTTTCAGTATCTAGAGAATCAAGGTCTGACGCCTCAGCATCGAAAGACTCAGTATCTGAAGAATCTGGCGTGGCGGGTTTATCAGATTTGAGCAGTTTCAATGGGCTTTTGCTCATGTTCATGGGCCAGAGTGAATCAGGCCACATAACCCCCGCGACACTCGCCAAAATGGCAATAGCGCCCAACACAAGCGGATAGATGACAAGGCGGCTCATGCCCGGTGTTTCGGGTAACAAGTACCCTAAGAACACAGCGCCAATGGCTGTTACTGCGTAGGTTTCAAATAGGTCAGCGCCCATACCTGCGCAGTCGCCCACGTTGTCGCCTACGTTATCGGCAATAACGGCGGGGTTGCGCGGGTCATCTTCGGGAATGCCTGCTTCGACTTTACCAACAAGGTCGGCGCCGACATCAGCAGCTTTCGTATAAATACCGCCGCCCACTCTGGCAAACAGGCTGATGAGGCTCGCGCCGAACGCAAAGCCGACGAGCGGCTCCACCGGGTTTGGTAGGTCTAGAACACCGTAAAATATGAAGAAGAAGCCTGACACCCCGAGCAGTGCTAAGCCCGCGACGACCAGACCTGCGACAGCGCCACCGTTGAAAGCAATGTCGAGCGCGCCTTTAAGGCCGGTTGGGGCGGTGTGGTCTGGAAGACGTTGGGCGAAGATCCCAATGTGGTCAACGTCAATGGTCCACGATACGGTGTACTGCACAGCAGTGATCGCACGCTTATTGGCTTCAACAATATCGGACGCTTCGATTTTTAATTTTTCGATTTGCTTATTCGATTTCTTCTTTTGGGCCAAAAGGGAGCTACAGCAAATAAATAATGTAATCATCATAAAAATAGTGGAAAGGTGTCGTCTCATTACAGATGGATTTTTAGAATGATAAAAGGTAGCAAAAACAAATAGATTA
>ENA-ORXM01003072-ORXM01003072.1-marine-metagenome-genome-assembly--contig:-NODE-3072-length-17502-cov-4.014175_pt1 | contig 17502 bp, 9 predicted proteins | sample MGYA00237867_ERZ511480 | MGnify/ENA primary metagenome ERZ511480 (study PRJEB26309, sample SAMN06266103) | marine metagenome | isolation source: Algal blade | place: United Kingdom:Sidmouth, United...
CTCCAAAGAATTTAGCATCAAACAAGCTCAAAACATCCCAATAGCCCTCCACCAAATAAACTACTTTTGATTCTTTGATTTCCTTGAGCTGCTGACCCAAGCCATACAAGAGCTGCTCCTTGTGGTATAAGTCCGTTTCACAGCTGTTCAAATATTTAGGGCTTTGCTCCTCTTCTATCGCTCGACCTGCAAAACCTACAATTGCCTTGCTTTGGTTATGAATAGGAAACAACACACGATTTCTAAATACATCAAACAAGCCCTTTTTTCCTTTCTTCACAATGCCCAATTCTCCTAAGACACTATTGTCTAATTTCAAATCCTTGGTAAAATGCCAATTCACCGAACTTTGACAAATCCCAAAGGCTTGAACTGTTGTGTTTTTCAAGCTTCTTTTATCAAAATGAATCTTTCTAGGAAGTGTATCTTCTTTATGATGATGCTTAAAATAAGCCTCTGCAACCAAACGATTATAAAGCAAATATTGCTCTTTTTTGATTTGTCGAGCTTTCATCTGCTCCAGCTGCTCCTCGCTTATATGCTCCGCATATTCCACCGCTGCATGGTGTAATTTTGCAGCATATTCCACCGCTGCCACAAAATCCAATTGTTTATATTCCATTACAAAACTAATTGGAGTGTACGTTTTACCACAGCTCCCAAAACAAGTGGCTATATTTTTTGATTTAGAGATAGAAAATGAAGGCGTTTTTTCCTTATGGAACGGGCAGCACATAGAAGGCTTGCTGCCTTCGTTCCAATCGGTAAGAGCAGCAACAATCGTTTCTATCTCAAATTTTGATTTTAACTGTTCTATATTTGTAATATACATGATGTGTTTTTATAGGGGGTTAGCTATGCTTTTTTAGAAGTTTTGCCTGTATACTTTTTGCCTGTGCGTTTCTCCCAAGCTATTATTTTACAGGTTTCCGTACAATAGGTATGATTCCATGAGTTGTGTATAAAACCTTTCTCACATACAGGGCATTTTCTAGTATACTCCAGTTCTTTTTCGACTGTTGTACTGCTGTCGTCTTTTTGGGGTCTTACTTCTTCCTGATAATCTATAAATCCAATCTTTTTTTGGTTCAGAGCTGGTGCTGGTTCCCTTTCTTCAACGGCAGCCGTTACGACTGCCGTTGGTATTGGCGTTATTTCTGTCTCAACGGCTGCCGTTTCCGACATTCCAAGGCGCTCTTTGTGACAATTATCATAATACCACCAACTAAAAGACAAACACAATAAGAGCAATACTTCAAAGAGAACCACCACATATTCTAACTGCTGTTCTAATCCTTGGCATTCGTCTGTAGCTTGCGCAATTAATGCTGTCGTTGCTGCAGCAGCGGCTGCAGTCAAAGAATCATTTTCTTGTGCTAGGATCTGCAGCTCCTCACGTTGCTCCGCTTGTAAGTTTTTAATCGTTTCATTGTGTGCATCAATCGCTCGTTGGTCTTCGCTCCTTAGTTTCCCACGATATAAACGAGTTGCTCGGATCGTGTCTCGTTCTTGTGTTATTTCTGCAATTTGTGCTTGATAATCGGTTTTGATTGGAAATGCGCTTTTCAAACTTGGTTCAATGGAGCTTGGTTTGTCTACCATCAGAGCCGCAACAAAAGAAGCGCCTCCATAAGAGATACCAATACTAATTCCCACAAATACCATCGAAACCGCAAAAGAAAAAGGCTCAAACTCTCGGTATTGAAACGCAGATTTAAACACATCATCTAAAGCTATTCGCTTAATAATTTCAATAACCAGGACAACAACGATTAACAAAGGTATTCTTAACAACATTGGAACATTACCAAAGTAATGATACAACATAAACCCTGCAGTTATCAAACTAGCAACTTGTACCGCTAAGGCTAAAAACATCAAGGATAAATTGACCATCCAAAAACGCTTTGAAAAGGTCGTATGTTGAAACTTTTTGTCCAATGTCGCCTCCATACTTTTGGAGGCGATCAAAGAACCGATTCCCTTTCTTGCTAGGGAATATGGATTTTTAATAAATTTTTCCATATTTTTAGGTGTTGTATTTATATGTCTAAATAGACATTTGAATTAATTCGCTCCTAAGTTCCAGCTTAGGGGCGTTTTTTATTTTAGTCCTTTATATTCTTCTACGGTTATTCTTGAAGCGCCAAAATCATATAAATCAATCAACTCTACAGGATTTATTTCCAAGGCTTTGGCAAACTTCAAAGTCATTTCATAAGTAGCACTGTGTGGTGCATTTCTTATGTGGGTAAGCATCTTTTTAGTAATCCCTATCTTTTGATGTAAATTCCGATACTCGTTTACAGCTAGCTGATCCAAGAATTGGCAAAAAAGTTGTTGTGTTTTCGATTGTCCTTCTTTCATATTTGTTTGGTTTTAGGCAAAGCTTCGCCAAGCTACTTATAGATTAAGTAGCTTGTTAAAGCCTTGCTATTAATAGAATTATGGAATTTTAGTTGAACGTAAGGAATCGAACCTTATACCAATATCAAGCCCTTGATAAAATATGGTAGCTGCTCCTGGTAGCCGTCCAGCCGCTTGTAATTCTTCCCACAGAATCACATACGATAAATAAGACATTAAGATATTTGAGCCTAAAGCAAAAAGTTAGTACCTTGCTTAGTCAAATATTAAGAACTTTTTCTGTCAATAATAATTTGCTCATTCCACTAAGTAATTATTATTGACATTACAAATTAAAGACATTTTTACCTAAAACACAACTTTATGTCTAAAAAAGGTAAATAATCAAAATAGACTAAATAACTCACTTTCTCACAAATGACTATAGCTGAACGCCTTAAAACATATCTATTTTATTCAAAAAAAAATGTAACTCAACTAGCTGAAGAGATAAAAGTTACTCAATCTGCCTTAAACAGAGTTGTAAAAGGTGAGGTTTTACCAAGCTCAAAAGTATTAACACCCTTAGCAGAAATGGGAATTAATATCAATTGGCTACTAATAGGAGCTGGTGAAATGATGCAGGAAGGATACCAGTCTAACAAAGATGGTAATACGGTTATTAATAATAGTAAGCTAACGAATAGCAACAACACGAATACAGGAGATAATACAGTAGTTCAAACAGGAGAAAATTCAAAGACAGAATTACTCAAGGCAGAGATCAAAAATCTAAAATTAGAAATCAAATCTTTGAAAAAAGAGGTCAAAGCAGAGCAAACCGCCAATCAATTACTACAAGAGTCAAAGTCCGTACTAGAGGGAAGTATAGCCACTTTGGAAAATCAAATCAAGGATAAGGAAATGATTATTTCGCTGTTACAAGGCAAGTAATATATAAAGGAAAAATATCTTTATTTTTCGGGGAACTAAACAAAAAAATATTTGTGTTTTTTAGGTATATGAAAACACAACCTGAGAAATATAACCTCATCATTTTAGCCCTAACTCTAAACATGAATATCATTACTGGAGATGATAATACTTTTATCAATCATTCCGAATTATCCGACTCTAACAATACAGAACAATTCACACCAACCAGGGAACAAAATTCAAAACAAATCATCGCCATACTGCAGAAAGAAGTCGCCCAGCTTCGACAAATCATTATTTGCAAAGATCAAGCCTTGCTAGAAAAAGACAAGCTTATACAGTTGTTGATCTTGAGAGAGAAAAAAGAGTAGAAGGAAACAATTTAGTGACTTTTCCCCAAATAGCTATTTTGTATGTTTTTTCTTTCTTTCTCCCTCTTATATGTTTTTTTGGGGTCAAAACTCCAACAAACGCATAAACAACTAACAATCAAACCACTAACACTCCAACACACCTATAAGGCGTTGGATAACTTGGCTTTTTGTTGGAAAAGTAGGACTTTTTCCTACAATCTGTAGGAAAAAGGAAATCCAACACCTTTTTTATACATTCTTATTTTTCCAACAAAAAATACCTTTTTCCAACAGGCTCCAACAGCTTTTTAGTACTTTTTTAGTTATTATTTTACTATTACTTATTAATTACTAACTACTTATACTAAATACACTCTCTACTAGTTCTATGTTTGTTGGAAGTTGGAAAAATAAAACGGTATTTTGGGAGAAAGTTTTTTTTGAAGATGAGTTTTTATTTTTCATTTGCTTTTTCTTTATTTGTGACAGGATAAAAAAATCATTCATTTCTATAAATATAAAAGCTCTAAAGAGTAATTTTTCTTTAGAGCTTTTAATAGAATCCTTAATAGTTTATTTATCCCCGTTTATTTCTTTTTTCCCAATTCTTAACTTTATCATTAAAAACCCAATCTATTGATTGCATTCTAACCCTAGGTACTTGAGCTTCTGCTGCCTCTATAATTCCAAGAATTTCTTCCAAAGATTCATCAGAACCATTAAAACGATTCATTAGATCAGACACATTAGAATAAACTTGAGACATTTCATCTAGCTCTCCCGATGATGTATAAAATAAATCTAAATTTTCTTTAGGGTCATCAAGTCGATTAGCTGGTCCCATTACTAAATTTGAACGCAAACTTTGTATTATTTTTAAAGTATCTCCTTTATCTCTATCTTCTCCTAATCGACCATTAACTACTCCTTTTTGATCATCTGTCAACTTAGCATAAAAAGTTCGTATTGTAAGTCTAGGTAATATATGATGTCTCTCAAATGCAATATCTTCTTTATTTTTAGCAGATTCTCTAAAACCTCCTTGCATTTCAAACCAATTTGCTAAATCCCAATAAAGATCCCGATCTTCTGCAGGTAAAAAAGAAGCTTGGAACCCCCTCCCTTCATCTAAAAAAGCTGCCCTTCCAACATAGTCGGGAGAAACTTCATAAGCTTGTTCTGCTTTATATTTCATGCTATAATAAAGCCTAAGTGTTTCTTCTTCTTTAGTAGGATCAACAAACATGGATGTTTCTTCTCCTAATGATGGAGAATCCCAAGCAGCCATCTGAACAACTTTATTTTGATCACTCATCTTTACATTCTCAGTACCCTCTACCTGATCTTTAGAAGATCTTAAGGCATTATTTCCTTTACTCTCCGCCTCACTTTCCATTGATTTACGGTTATCTACTTTTTTTCCTTTTACGTTTTTAGTTGCTTTTGACTTACCTTGTTTTTGTTGTATTACATGCCAAAGTTCATGTGGCAAATGCTCTTCCTGCCCTGGAGCGATATAAACATCCGTTCCTTCTGCGTAAGCATAAGCTCCAATTTCTGCAGGTTTAGGTGAGTTATAATGCACGGTCACATCATCTAAAGAAATTCCTGAGAGCTTTTCTATTCCATCTTTAATATTATCAGGTATCCCTGTTGTGTTTTTCTTTTTAACTCCATTAATTTTATCTTGATACTCCTGCATTTGTATAGCCTCTGGACGATTATCTACCTTTTTCTGATAGGCTCGCATTTCTATTGCTTCAGGGCTATTGTCTACAAATTCTGTCTCTGGAGTTGAAGTCGGGGTTGTTGTTTCATTTCCTACAGATAAATTTTGTTCTTTCTCGTTGTCTTGGTTGGTTTTCATTGTATAATTTTTAATATTTTATTATTAAACATACAAAATAATCTCCATAAACTTTTCATTTATTTTAATAAAGTTCTTTGTCCTCAACTGGCAACAGCTCGCCATCTACACCTACAACCCCCAACTTTATAGCATTAATCAATTTTGTATTACCACAATCCATACAAGCCATTGTTACCAGTGGCTGAATAGCGTTTCCTGGATTTTCAGTACTAGGGCTATTAAATTCGTGAATATAAAATAAAGTACTGTTCATTTCCCAACGATTAGAATTACATAGATCGCAGTTACTGCCCTTTATCTTTGATAGGATTAGATCACCATGTCCTTTTCTATATTGCATAATTTGATTGTGTTATTAAGTATTGTTTTCTTGAAAAAGTACAAACTTAAAAAAATTGATCTATACTTTATATTCAATTAAGAAGAACATATATTCATCGGTTCTGGCAATATAATTGCACCATCTTAAATACATTCATAACAGGGTCCTAAGCATGTTGCATCTTTGAGACAAACGCTGAGACAATTAATGTCTCAATCATATATATATTAAGCTTTTAATCAAAAGACTAGAGAAATGACCGTATAATCTCTCCAGCTCCACAACAAAAAAACGCCTACAAATCTTTGATTTGCGGGCATTTTTTTGTTTTTGATATTTTTCAAGCAAAATAGTTTTACTTTCACGATGCACAATAAACCTATAACACCATAACAGACAACAACTTAACAGGCGACCAATCCTTAGACATTGACTTTTACGAAGAAGTCAAAGCTAAAAATCAAACCTATACCCTTTGGGCATTACTACTAATACTTATCATCACTATTGTATACCCAATGAGTATGATAGATGGTAATCAATCTATTTTGGGCAGGCTCGTCGATTCTTTCATTTATAGCATTGTTGTTATTCCTTTTTTTGCAGTTATTTTGGGTATCCCCATTGCTTTACTCCCCTACAGGGGCCTATTTTTACATCAAAAATACAAACGAGCGTTTCTACTTACTTTACTATTTTTAGATACTGCTTTAATTCTCCTTTTATCCCTCATTGGCTTGTACACTTTTTATGATTATATGATTCAATGAGTAAACCTTTTTCCTTCTCCTTAACCATCACCCAATATCAACAACTCCAATATGCCGAAAGAAAAGCTGCTCAAAAGGTGCTCCACTAATTTGGCTATCGATCCAGCCGATATAATTAAAATAGGTTAAGAACTCTTTTTCAGCCGAGGTAATTGTTCCTAAATAATCAACCATATTTTCTCGAGTTTGAATTAAAATAGCCTTATGCTCAGACTCTGGCAAATTCACCAACTTATTCATTAAAACAATCAGCTGCTTTTCTGGATCTAACAAAGCGTCTCTTTTTCTTAAAAAACGAGTGAAATTTTTCAAAAAAGTAGCCAATAGAATGTATTCTTTTTCCTCGTAATAAATTATCATTTTAAGATATAAGCCTGGTCTTTTAAGCAGCATACTTGTTTCTTTATTCCCCAAAAAAGTATCATAAGTTTTTAGTGCTTCAGAATAGTTTTTAATAGCATAATAATAGAGTGTCAATTTGTAATACCAAAAATCACGAAAATACTGAGAAGACGAGTTTATTATTAATGCTATTATATCCTCATTTTCATCTAGGCATTCTTTTACTTTTTGAAACGCTCTAGTTAAAAGGTAGAGATCTATTTTATTTAAAAAAATATGCATTAATAAATGATTATCAAAATATCGATTTTCATCAGATATTGCTGCTTCTACTTCTGTTAGAAGATCATCCAAAATTTCAAGTGTTGGAGCATTACCTATTTGACTAATAAGTGCTTTGTAGTAATACTCTTCATGAACTTCAAAAATTTTTAGGGGTTGTTTTTTTAAAATTTCTGACAACTCCTTTCCATAAATATAAGAAGTGTGATTATCCATAAGCATCGCTCCACAAACTCTTTTTAATTGCAATTCCTGAATCTTGATAGAAAGACCAAATCCGTATTCATTAGGTTCGTAAGTTGGCAAAGATTCGACAATATTTTTTATATCATCAACAAAACTTTTGGAGTTTCGATCTTGTACTAACCACATCGTACGTGCCAAGGTTGTTCTATAAATATGATATTGATTTAAATTCTCAATCGTACTAGTATACTTGCCTATATTTTCTTCTAATAAAGAGTTGTCTATATCATGATAATGAAAATAAGTGTTCTCTAATATAAACCACCACTCATAAAGCATAGGAAGAAAAAATACTTTATCGTGTAATTTTGCAAGCTCTAATAATTCTTTGAGTTTCTCTTGACTATCAACAAATAATTCTTTCTTGTAAAATATTTCTAAATCTGCTAAGCCTTCTCGTAAAACAGTATCTACATCTTGATAAAAGGGTTGATTTCGAAGACTCTTCAAAATCAGTTTATAAAGATAAGTTTGAAGTCCGCTTAATCCCTTGACATCTCTGAATTTCTGTTTAAACTTATCTCGATCAACCGTTTCCAATTTATCTAAATAATCAAATATTTTTAAGTAAAAAATATCCTCCTTTTGATTTTGTTTTTTAGTGAATAGTTTAAAAAAGCGTTTTTCTTCTTTTTTTAAAGATAAAATAAGCCGATGTAGCTTGAGTGTATTTATTCTATTCATGATAGTAGTCTATAAATCAATTTCCTATATTAAAATAAGTTATTTTGAACATATTAAAAGTACTATTTTTAAGGCTTGCCCTTATCATTCAAGTACAATAAATTTGCACTATTATAGTTTATCCCCTTTTATTCAAACAATGCAACATCAAATCTCCCCTTGATATTGTATTAACACTTAAATATTTAATTTAAAATTACATGTTGAAATTTAATCTATTATTTATTAGTGCATGGATACTTGCAAGTCTATATTCTATAGACATTAATGCACAAACCAAAATTTGGGGCGTTGGAACAACAGTAGGTGTTGCCGATGCAGAATTCCAAAACGCTTTCATTCAAGATACCATAGGACCTTATGCCCCTGCTTCTTGGACTGCCATTTCTGTTTATGAAAGCTTTGGAAATGTCACTCCTGGAAATGCTTTTTGGGAAAGAAGCTTGTTAGGTTATTCTCGTGATTTCTATTCCAATCCGCCTTATGCTGCTACTACAGTACTTCCTTCTCCTTCTCAAACAAATGGAATTGCTATTTTTGATTCAGGCTACATGGATAATGATAGCACAGCTTCTGTTGGCGTTGGAACATCACCAGCAGGACATAGAGGAGAACTAATTTCCCCTCGTATTGATTTGTCTGGATATACAGATTCTGCGCTTGTGATTAAGTTCTTTTCACTATTCAACCCTAATACTCCTGCTAATACCAATGAGGTAAGTGTTGGTCTATCTACAGATGATGGAGTTACATGGACTAGTTTTGACTACAGAGAGATCCAACAAGCAGAAACAGCAGATTTTATTGCTGTTCCTATGCCAAATGTAACCACTGGAGTTAGCAACTTAACACAATGTCGTATACGCTTTGTTTTTGATTCTTATTATTTCTATGCAATGGTCGATGACATTACTATTGAAATGGCACCTGATTATGACATTGCTATAGGTCAACCAAGCCCACTTAATTCCTCTTTATTAGGTCAATCTGATATTGTTCGAATAGGGGGTAATCAATATTATCCTTTATCTAATATAGATCCTACAGATTTAAAAGAATGGTTCTGGGGAGCTAAATTGATTAACTTTGGAGGAAAAACGCTATACCCACAAGATGAATCTCGTCTGTATGTTTCTATTGATTTTTATGAAGATAATACGGGTGCATTAACTACGGATGTCTATACTGATTCAATGAATATTGATACACTAAAAGCAGGAGAATACGATGGAATAGCTGCTATCGAGTATTTAGACGATCTTAATTTTATTGTTAATAATGGCGCAGGAGAATACCGTGTAAAATATTGGGTTGCGCACAAAAATGCAGATGCCTCTAGTCATAACGATACAGTTTATCATTCTTTCAATATTACTAGCACAAATTCTAGTTATTTATCCAAAGCAGGAGTCTATTCCGTTGACAATCGTGTTGATTATTCCAGACGTTATTTCCCTGGCAATGGCGAATATACTCATTTTGAATGGGGTTCCGCTTACTATTTTCCCAAAGGACAAACCAATAACATTATAATAGATTCTATCGACTTCCGTTATTTTATTCCTGCTAGTTATAATGGTCTAGATTCTCAAACATTGATTGTTAATATTTATACCATAGATGATGGTTCAGGAGCTACAGCAGCGAATGGTTTCATTCAAGATGATGAATTAACGCTAGTTGCAGAAGGTTATGTTCTTTTATCTAACTTAACCGCTATGGCTTCTAATAGTTATGGTGTAGCTACTGCTACTAGTTTCGTAGATGCTTTGGGAAATCCTTTAGGTACATTAAATGATGAGGAGATGTACTTTATATCTATACTGCAAACTCCTTCATCTGGAGGTGGAGCTTCCTTTAATTATAGCAACGGTATATCTATAGCTGGTGAATATCAAAATTATGCTTTAAATAGATTCATGAGTGTTCCTAACACGATACTTATCAATACATCTAGAGTTACTGAAGCGGCTTTAGGACAAACTCCAACATCTTATGGATGGGGATATGGTTTAGACAATGTTCCTTCTATTGGAATTCACTTTACTCCAGATTCTACGATAACGACAATAGCTGAGGTAGAAACAGAGGCACCTTTTTCTTTGGAGGTTTCTCCTAATCCTGCCACAAAAGAAATCAATATTAGTGTTGATTTTGAGTCAGCTAGAGATGTAGAGTATATCTTAACAGATGCTGCTGGGCGTGTTTTAAACACCTTTAATAGTACACAAGTTACTACGGAAACACAAACGATTAATATCGAGGAATTTCCTGCTGGAGTTTATTTCTTGACCGCTCATACAGATCAAGGAAAAGTTACTCAACGAGTAATGAAGCAATAGAAAAAGAATAGGTTTTAATCGAATCTAGAAATAATTAGCGCAAAAAATGGATGAACCATTTTTTGCGCTTTTTTTTGTGTTACTAACACTATCTTCATAAACAAGCAATCCCTAAAAGAAACGCTCATTATACAACTCTCCAATATTCTTACGTTTAACAAACCAATAGCTCATCATCATTTCAATAGAACCAGAGTTATATTCTCTCAACTCATTTGTACTATAATCATAGGCTGCCGCAATGCGTAATTGAGGCGCTACTTGAATTTGAACAATAGCACTAATCGAAGAACCAATGCGATAAGTCACCCCAAATAAGATTCGTTGAAAAAACACAAAACTAAGATTGATGTCGATTGCCATTGGAGCATTGACGACATATTTTAGCAAGAGATTTTGTTGGACTTGCACCTTTTCAGATAGACTAAAAATAAAGCCTCCCATTAGGTAATAATGCTGTGTAAATTCTGGCTCTACAGTTCCATTAGAAGCCGCAATATTAAAGTCTCCTTGATTGACAAAAATGTGTGGCACAGAAAGTCCTACATACCAGTTTTTTGCTTCATAATAAGCTCCTGCACCAAAATTGGGCAAAATTTTACTTGTCATAGATTGTGGAATTGCAACATCAAAGTTATCAATCAGATCAGCTTGATCCCAACGTATTTGCGTGTAATACATAGAGCCTCTAAGCCCTAAACTGAAAAAAGATTTGTTCTTAAATCGAATGATATAAGCATAGTTGGTTTCTATACTCACACGATTTGAGAATCCAATTTCGTCATAACTAATAGATAGCCCTAAGCCTAAGCGTTTTTTTAGAACAGATCCATCTGCATTCAAAGTAACGCTTTGTGGTGCTCTACTGATACCTACCCATTGCTTCCGATAGATTGCCGAAAGAAAGAAGGAAGACTTTGCACCTGCATAAGCAGGATTAAAACTGAGTTTATTGAACATAAACTGAGTATACTGAATATCTTGTTGTCCTTGGCTATTAAAAGATAGCAAACAGACACACAAAGATAAGAATAGATATTTTTTCATAGCGGTGTTGTTTATCGTTTAATTTCTATAGAACCATTCTGAGGTGTTTTCCCTTCTATGTGCAACACATAGAAATACACGCCATCTGGCAAGGGTTGATTTTGATGTGTGCCATCCCAATCACTGATATAATTGTCGGTTTCAAATACTAGATTCCCCCAACGGTTGAAGATCACTATACTTGCTTTTTCTCTCGTATTTTGTAAACAAGGAATGACAAAGAAATCATTTTGTCCATCGTTATTTGGGGTAAAAGCTGTTGGTGTATAACAATCTCCTGGAGGCTGAATCGCAATCGTTACCAATGCCGTATCGCATACAATTGGACAGTCGGCATTACAGATTTCATATACAAAATATTGATTTAGTACCGCACGGTTGATATCCACTTCAAATTGTCCGTTATTGAGACTAGTCATTTGACCGTCAATCATCGGTGTTTGAATAAAAATATCCCAGTTTGGTGGTAAGGTATCGTTTAAAATAACATCAATCGTTGCAATAGTACCATCTGGAATGAGATTGAAGCTATCCATCATTGCTACTGGCCAAAAATCATCCAAGATGACATACATTGTATCAGAAGAATAATCAACACAAACACCATTAGATAGTGACCAAACTAGAAGTGTTGTATCTTGTGCAAAACTACTGACAACAGTTGTTGGTGAATTAGGGTTGTCAATAATTGCAGATGAAGGACTAGACCATTGCCCTACTCCCATTATAGAGAAACTTGCTGCCAAATTAATCGTATCTGGACTACAAGTCACATCTGGTCCAGCGTCTGCTTGATCGCTTGGTATAGCATCTATATTGATGATAACTGTGTCACTTGTATAAACGCCACACAAGCTATTGGTTAATTCCCACACAAAAGTATAAGCATTTCCAGATATTAAGCCAGATATAGTAGTTAAAGAATCAGATGGATTTGTAATCACAACACCTGCATTAGACTGAGCAGTTGTTTGTATCCACGATCCTGTGCTAAGGTTAACTGCACTTGCCCCTAAAGTAGTTGTACTAACTTGACATAAACTCTGGTCAACACCTGCATTGGCAATATCAGGACTAGCTGGAATCACTTGAATGACCACAGAGTCCATTGATAAGTTGGCACAAGTTGCATTGGATAAAGTCCAATAGAAAATATTCAATCCAACAGGGATATTTGAAATTCGTGTATTAGCTGCATTAGGGTTGGCAATAGTTGCCCCTGAGCTAGTTGTCCAAGTTCCTACCAATGGACTTGGAGGAACAGTGGCACTTAAGTTGGTTGAATCAACAGAACACAACAACTGTGTAGTTCCTGCAACTGCCAAAGCTGTGGTATCTAGTACTGTGACGTTTGCTATGCAAGTAGATGTGTTTCCACTACTATCTGTAACAGTTAAAGTGATTGTATTCACTCCAATATCTGGACAATTAAAGGTGTCTTGACTCAAAACAAAACTTTGTAAAGCGCAGTTATCAAAACTTCCTCCATCTAAACTAATGGCGTTGATGTTAATTGTTGTTCCAGAAAAATAAAGCGTATCGTTCTGACAAATAGCTGTTGGTGAAATCGTATCTCGAACCGTGACTTGTGTGATACAAGTATCTGCATTTCCACTCTGATCAATCACATACAATTGTACAGCATGAGGATTGGATGCCAAATCGCTACAATCAAAGGTATCTTGCGACAAACTGTAGCTAATAATTGTACAATTATCAACACTTCCATTGTCTACATCGAGTGGCTGAAGAATTGCTAAATTATTACTTGGATCAATAATAACTGTTGTATTCAAATTACAATTAGCTGCTGGTGCCGTTATATCCTCTACAAAAATAGTTGTTGAACAAGAATCCACATTACCACTAATATCCGTCCCAATTAAGGTGACCGTATTGGTTCCTAAGTTGGTACAATCTAAGGTTATCGAAGGCTGACCATTAATCGTTAAAGTAGGTACACTACAATTATCTGTCGAACCTGCATTAATACTCAAAGGACCAACGACTACATTGGGACCTGTTAATTGTATGGTATCTGGTTGACAACTTACAATTGGAGCTATAGTGTCCGTCACAATTATAGTAGTATTACAAGTAGAAACATTTCCTGTTGCATCTCGAACTACTAGCGTAATTGGATTCGGATTGTTGGTAAGATTGGTTGCATTAAATGTTGCATTCGGCAAACCTCCAACCGTGTAGGTTAAGGAACCACTGCAATTATCCGTACTTCCATTATTAATAGAAGTAGCAGGAATAGAGGCAAAACAAGTATTGTCCAAATAAACCGTTAAGTTTCCAGACCCTATACAACTTGCGGTAGGAGGTATCGTATCCAAAATCGTCACATTGGCAGCACATTGTGTTGTGTTGCCCGAAATGTCGGTAATAATTAATTGTACTGTATTTGTTCCAACTTGGTTACAGTTAAAATTAACAGAAGAAAAGCCATTGACTGTTGAAGTGATCGAACAATTGTCGTAACTCCCTGCATTAATCAAATTTGGAGTAATGGTTGTAATTCCTGTACTCCCTAAATATAATGTTGTATCGTGACATAAAGCAGTTGGATTAACGGGGTCATTAACAATAATATTCGCAACACAAGATCCTGGATTTCCAGAGGCATCCAAAACAAATAAAGTAACCGCAGTATTTCCAATATTAGCACAAGAATAAAAGAAAGAATCTGTTCCATTCACTAACATGGTACTGATTCCACAAAAATCATAACTACCATTGTCAATATCCTGTGGTGTCACAAAACCATTTCCAAAGGTATCTAATTGAACTGTGTAAGGAATTGTATTACAGTTAGCCACTGGTGGAACGGTATCTAATACCGTTATTGTTGTAACACAACTTGCTGTATTGCCTGAAATATCTGTAACGACAACCATGACAGAATGTGTTCCAATACTATCACATGTATAAACGATGTTATTTCCCTGCCCTGCAAAAGTAGCACTTAAAGTAATACAATTGTCTCCCGTTGGAGGCACTAGAACCGTTGCAGGAGTTACATTGACCGTTCCTGTTCCTAAATAAACGGTTGCCGTTTGACAAGAAGCCGTTGGATTGGTATTATCTTGGACGGTAATTTGAGAAGTACAAGAATCTATATTTCCATTAGCATCTGAAACCGTTAAAGTTACTGTATGTGGATTGGTATAAATATCATTACAACTAAAGGTATCTTGTGATAAAGCATAGGAAGTAATGGTACAATTATCTGAACTTCCTAAATCAATTAAACTAGGGGTTAATATACCAAATGTTCCTCCTGAATTTAAGTTCAAGATTCGAGTAGGTCTACAACTTGCATTAGGAGCAATATTGTCTTCTATCTCTACTACCGTTGTACAGAAGCTTGAATTGCCACTAGAATCTGTTGCCGTTAATACAACAGGGTTAGCCCCCGCATCCAAACAATTAAAACTCAAAGAAACTTGTCCTCCATTAAGCGTGTATGTTAAACCATTATTACAATTATCGGTAGATGTTCCCAAGACCATTGTTGGGGTAAGCATGGCATTTCCTGAAACATCCAATTGTATCGTATCTGTCACACAAGTAACTGTGGGGCGAATTGTATCTATAACATTTACACTAGTATTACAAGTCGTACTGTTTCCACTAGGGTCTGCTACCGTTAAAATAATAGGGTTCGGATTTGTTGCCAAATTAGCTGCTGTAAACGTTGCATTTAGCAAACCTCCTACCGTATAAGAAGCGCCTGTTAAATTACAGTTATCTGTACTTCCACTATTAAATATAGAGGCAGGTACAGAAGCAAAACAACTGGCATCTAAATAGACGTTTAAAATACCTGGTGTAATACAACTCGCTACAGGAATAATACTATCTAGTATGGTAATATTAGCCGAACATTGAGATTGGTTCCCTGGTAATCCTGCATTATCAGTTATCGTTAATTGTACAGAATTAACCCCTACTTGATTACAGTTATAGCTGATAGAAGTTTGATTATTTATTTTACTTGTAAACGAACAGTTATCACTACTTCCTGCATCAATATCTACTGGAAATACGGTCACTACTCCTGTTGCCCCTAAATAGATCGTCGTATCGTGACATAAGGCAGTTGGATTAATCACATCTGTTACCACAACGCTAGCAGTACAAGTACTTTGGTTTCCAGAGCTATCTAATACAGATAAAGTAACTGTATTTCCTCCTAGGTTATTACAATTGAAACAGAAAGAATCCACTCCATTGATAAGCATTGTATCTAGATTACACAAGTCAGAGCTACCATTATCAACATCAAAAGGCGTCACACAACCGACTCCAAAAGAATCTAGTTGAAGTGTAAAAGGTACTGGACGGCAACTTGCTGTTGGAGCAATCGTATCCACAATTGTTATGGTTGTTACACAACTTGATGTATTTCCAAAATTATCTGTTACTAGGACACGTACCGTTCTTGCTCCTATACTATCACAGGTATAAGTAATTGTATTTCCTGTTGAAAACATCGTATTGGCAATCCCACAATTATCGTTGGTAGCAGGAAAGACAAGTACACTATCTGGATTAACGATAACACTTCCTGAAGTGTTAATATATACCGTCTTGGTTTGACAGGATACTGTTGGAGCTATATTATCTTGTATTATAATTTGTGCCGAACAAGCATCTATATTACCAGAAGAATCTCGAACTGTTAGAGTTGCAGTTTGTGTACCCAAGTCCGCACAAGTGTAGACCATCGAATTAGCATTATTGATTAGATATTCTACTAGACCACAATTATCCGTGCTATTTGAATCAATTGCTGCTGGCAAAACCGTCACTACTCCAGTTGCGTCTAGTTGTGCTACAATAGATGCTTCACAAAGTGCAACTGGGCTAATAGTATCAATAACGTCTACTATTCCTACACAACTTTCCGTATTTCCTTGTGCATCTTCTACAATTAAGGTAGCCGATTGAGGCGTAAATATAGTAGTGCAATTAAAAGTTGCAAATGCGTTTCCTAATACATTTACAAAACTATCTGTCACCGCACAATTATCTGAACTACCTGCGCTCAAATCAGCAGCATATAAAGTAGCAATTCCTGAATTATTCAAATAAATTGTTGCATTTGAACAAGTGGCACTAGGTGCTATTGTATCCCAAACACTAACAGAAGCATTACAAGTACTCCTGTTTCCAAAACTATCAATTACGGTAAGTACCGTAATTGTAGGATTACTTACTATATTCGAACAATCGAAGGTTGCTGTAGAACTTCCTGCTATTTCAAAAGTTAAGTTCGTTCCTGTACACAAATCGACACTACCATTATTCAAACTATCTGCTTGAACAATTGCTGTTCCCGTTGCATCTAAATAAACAAGCAAGTTTTTACAGTTGGCAACTGGAGGAAAGGTGTCCACAACAGTTACCCAGCCAATACAGGAATCTGTATTTCCACTAGCATCAAAAACGTGCAACATTGCTTGTTGATTGCTATTCACATGAGAACAATCAAAATTAATACTCGAAAGTCCATTAATATTGATACTATCAATCCCACAACTGTCTATCGAATTATTATCAATATCACTTGCAAAAACAGTAGCTACTCCACTTGCATTTAAATAAACACTATAATTTTTACAAATTGCAATTGGCTTAATTGTATCTAGTACTACAATAACAGCATTATTACAAGTATCTAGATTTCCTGAAACATCTGCAACAATTAGACGAACCGTATCAATACCTAAGTCCGCACAAGTATAAATTGGAGGTGGCGCAAACCGGCTACCTATCCACCGTCCAATAACAGGGGGACAAATGTCAAAACTTCCTCCATCCACATTGATGGCAGAGACCGTTACTGCTCCATTAGGGTTATTGGTTAGATAGGCTGTATCCTGACTACAAACCGCCGTTGGAGGAATTGTATCGATTACATTAACAATAATATTACAGATCGAAATATTTC
>ENA-ORXM01003073-ORXM01003073.1-marine-metagenome-genome-assembly--contig:-NODE-3073-length-17501-cov-5.965278_pt1 | contig 17501 bp, 15 predicted proteins | sample MGYA00237867_ERZ511480 | MGnify/ENA primary metagenome ERZ511480 (study PRJEB26309, sample SAMN06266103) | marine metagenome | isolation source: Algal blade | place: United Kingdom:Sidmouth, United...
GATCTAAAAATAATGAATAGTGAGAAAAAAGAATTGATTATTAAGGTATTGACCCTGATGGGAGATCAATGTAAGAATATACTTATGTATTGGTCTTCAGACTATAGGATGAAGGAGATAGCTGAAATGTTGGGCTACAAAAATGAATCTTCAGTTAGAAAAAAGAAATTTGATTGTATGAAAAAACTATCTCTCTATATGGAAAGCCATCCAGTTACAGCTCAGATGTTACAAGAATGAACGCCTACGATTACATAGATGATTATATGGAGGGATCACTTAATGGTGATCTACTAAGACAATTTGAGAGTATACTATCAGAAGATGCAGAATTGCAATTAGTGGTTAAGAACTATAAAGGGGTAAAACAACTAAGCAGTGGTATGCTTGAAATGGATTTGCTTGATGAAGTGAATGCTGCTGGTGTTGCCTATAACAATGTTGGTGAGAGTAAAGGGTTATTAAAAAAAGGCATAATATTTTTAGTTCTTTCAGCCACCATAGTGGTTGCATGCATTGTAATAAAAAATCGATTTATTGATACTGTAGATAGTAATAGCAACAAAACTTTCGCTAGCCTTTATCAAGAACCTATCTGGCCTGTTAAGCGTTCAAGCGCTGACACTATCCTTCAGTATGCTATGTATGAGTTTTTACAGAAAGATGATATAGAAGCAGCGAAACTACTACTCCAAACTGATACGCTCACTGATAATATTATAACAAACAGATACTGGATTTCTGAGATGTATCTTAAAAAAAGAAGGCTGGATAGCACGGCACTTTATTTACCTAAAGCCGAATCTATGCCTATCAAGGCAGAAAGGATAAAAGTAATTGAATCTTACCTTAAAGAATTTAGGTAAAGTTTTTTACTAAGTAATACAACCCCAGAAAAGAGAGTAAACCAAAAGTTATTAATAAAAGTGGCCTTGCGCTTTTGCGTTTCGCTATTAATGCTCCATCTCCTGTAAGAACAATACCTGCCCAATAATATGGATGCTTTTCGTCGGCTTGATGTGATTTTAGATACAATCTTTTAGCTTCGCTCAGTGCATTTACTTTTGAGCTACCTTGGGAAATAAACTTATAAAAAGATTGATAGATCTCGCTTGTACTTTGGTCTGATACATTCCAAGCAGATGATATGACTGTGTTGCAACCTGCCGCCATAAAGTTTCTCGCTAAAGATTGATTTCCTTCACCGATTGTGTTTTTCCCTTTTCCAGTTTGGCATGCACTGAGGCATACCATATTTGCAGTAATTGAATAGGAGCTTATATCATCGAAATATAGTTTTTCTATCTGATTACTCTTGCCAGATAAAGCTATGTAGTAAAGCGAAGGGTTATCATCTAAAGCTAAGCCATGAGTTATAAGGTGTATAATGTCAGAACTCTTAACTGCATTAGAAAAGTTTTGAATCGAAGCATCTTGTCCTTCGTATAATTTTGTGGGAAATTCATTGGAGATGAATTCAGATTCAGATTTTGCATAAGGTAGGTAGAGCAGTTTATTATCAGAAAAAGAAGGCGAAAATATAGAGACGGACTCGATAATATTATTATTGTCATCTTTTAAAATAATATCCATGTATGCAGATGGAGTGTAATAAATGTCATGATTTTCTATTAGATATTTTCCATTTGAACTACTCAATCCTTCGAATGGAATCGAATTAGTATAGTTATCCGTGGATATTTTTAATTGATTGAATTTTGAGATTAGATTTTTTGGATCTATCAGATTAAGAAATTGGTTAGATGAGCGATGTAATTCTTTAATATCACTTGGCTCTGATAAGAGAGTGTAGAGGTTTTCGGATGCGGCTTCTATTTTTTTAGTGGGTATTCTAATCAGTTCAGAACTATCAGCACTGATATAAAGTAAGTAGTTGTTTTCTTTTCCTGAGAAAAATGATAAATATAATTCATTTCGATTGAGGTCTTTTCGAAAGTCATTTAGATCAACGATAGGGTTAATATTTTCTTTTTTCAAAGAGAGCTCTTCTTTAATTTTTGATAGTTTTTCTTTTAATTCAAATAGTTCTTTTTTAATGCCAGGGTCATTAGGGTTTTCATTTTGTTTCCTATTTGCTGAAGCCACTAATGAATTAAAATATTTATATTCGGATACAAGTGTATCATTAGCATATCTTCTTTTTACTGATGATCTATATGTGCTCAAAAGTTTCAAGCTTTTCGTGCATTCTATTGTTTTAAATATAAGACTGTAATCCTTATTCTCTTGCTCATAGAGAAGATCTAATCCAGTCTCAAGCACTTTATAATAATCGGATACCGAATGTAGATGATCTGCCAGCATAAGATCTTCAGATAATCGCTTGTAGATATCATTCTGTATATTATTGAGTAGCGTGTATGCTTCCTCGATTTGATTGAGTTGTTGATATTGCTTTAATTGATAATGGTTAGAGATAATTTTTACTTTCTCCAGTTCTTTAGGAAATTTTTCAATGAGTTTATTTAGATCTTCTTGAATTTCAGAGACTTTATCGGTGGTATGAAATTGGTTATACCAATCTATTTTTCTTGTAAGTAATTCAGAGTACTGCAATTGATTCTTAGAGAATTTTTCAATGCTCTTAGTTATGTATTTAAAATATCTGTCTACAGAATCTTTCTTATTTATTGCGATATGATAATCTAATTTTGCAAAATCTACGTCGATGTTTGCCGCATTGTCTGGAATTAGTGGTAGGCCTTCGATAATTGAAAATAGCCTCTGCACATCTTCCCATCTTTTAAGTTTTATTGCAGGTTTAATTTGTCCTAAAAACCTTTGCAAGTATTGGTAAACGAGGGAACGCATTTGAGAACTGGTCTTCGTTTTCATTTTCTGAATTAGAACTTGGTTGGCGATTTCATAATTGTAATATGCAGCTTGATCATTTCCTTGAAGTGCATATATCTCACCTATGTAAGCGTAGATACTGAAAACCACGGGGGCTCTATTGCTTTCTTTTGCATATACTAATTCGTCATCGATTGCATATTGGTATATGGACAAGGCCTTGTTCCAGTTGGCTCTCTTTTTTTCAATATTCGCTATGTTCTGATAGGCGATATTCTTAGTACCATGAATGGAATAATTGTAATAATTATTAGACTTAATGCTGTCGATGATTTGTTGAAATATTTTACTTGTAGCATTATAATCTTCTAAGTTTCTGTAGTAATATCCTTCTCTAAGTTTTACTGTAAGCCCCATGTCAAAAGCTAAAGTGTCATTGTTCCATTTAGTATTTGTATATGCTTCTTTATATCGGGACAATGCAATTTTCTGAGTTTGGATATCTTTCTTAATTCTGGCTTGATATAGAGCTGTCTCCCATAAGTTGTATAAGCTTTGATTGCATGATGGACAAGAAGTAACTACATTATTAATAGTCTTCTCCATCGTTTCAAAATCCTCAAGTTCTAAACTTCCAAAATCCTTTTGTAATATAGTACTTACAGAATCACAGACTATACAATCTGATTGGCTAAGTAAAGTACCAATCGATAGAAATATAATCAGAGCAGATTTTATAATATTTTGCACTTAATAAAGTATGTGTCGTAAATGTAGTGCTTACGGATTACCTATTAGCATTGGTATGCTTGCAGCGATATTCAAATCTGGAGCGCTAATCTTATTTAATTCTATATCTACAGCATATTGTCCTCTAATATCAAGATTAGAACTGCATACACCAAAGTCTACTACTTGAATATTATTAGAATCGAAGTCAAGTATAGATGCTGGAAGACTACCTTTTGCTTGTGCTCCTATTGGATTAATTACTTTGGCATTAAATTTTGAAATTTTAGTATTAAACAGATCGTTTACAATAAAGCATCTTGACATTCCTTCCCAGAACATGTTTGGCATGCACTTAGAATTTCCTCCATTAGTGCCTCCACATACCTCGTCTTCTTCTTCATTATTTGGAGTATCATTGTCATTACAATCACAATTCGGGATAAATGTCTCGATAGCCTGACAACTTATAGTACTATAATTCCAATTAGCCGTATTGGGATTAAATTGGAATTGCGGCTGTGTAGTACCTGTAGAATCAGAAATTTGAATATTATCTAATTGATATTTTTTTATCGTTTCTAATTGGTCTGCGAATATTTTATCTCGATTTTTTTGATTGAGTAAGATGTCTGATGCTGTCCAATATCTATATCGTTTTCCATCAGGTCCTTCAAAAGTGAATTTACCTTCACCAGATAAGTCTTTCTGTAATTGTGAGTAGAATAGGTCTTCAGCAGATGGCTTGCATCCAATGTTGGCGATTAGGACTCCTGCGAGAATAATTATTAAAAATGCAATGGTGTTTTTCATGGTTTTAAATTTTGAAGATAGAATGAATTGATACAATTATTAATTCTAATAATCAATTTAGGAATTTTATTTGATTGTTAGAGTATGATAAACTGATTTTTAATTAAAGGATCATGATAATTAGTAATTCTATTAGAGAGCATAACTTTTTTTTTTTGAATATATGGTAACGAACCGTTAGTCAATATCAACATAGGACTATAAATTAAATTAATAGTCAGTAGGTGAAGTCAGGACATTTTCAATATCCAAATGAATGTAAAGTTGCAATAAAGACAGTGTCAGGAGCTGACTTTGTAAATGCTAAGCAGATATTGTATTTCGAATCTTCAAATATTTATTCTACAGTCTATTTCATAGATGGGACTAAAGTTACTTGCCTCAATTCATTAATTGAGCTAGAGGAAAATTTGCCTCAGTCTTATTTCTTAAGAGTACATAAGAAGTTCATTATTAATATATCTAAGATTGATAAATATAAGAAGAATGACGGTGGCAGTATCAAGTTGGACAATGGGGTAGCGATTCCATTGTCGAGAACGAGGAAGCCTATATTTTTTGCGATGTTGGTTAATCACTTTTAAGATCAGCTAAGAAGTTCTATAGTTTTTAATATGGTTAACTACAAATTAGGAACGCTGACTTATTCGTGAAATATAGATAGAAACAATAACACGAAAAAGTGTTATAGAACTAGTTCTTTTCCACTAACGAAATTAATGAGTTCATGTCGTTTACAAAGTTTATGAGCAGTTAGCTAATTAATACAAAATATATACTTAGCCTAATTTATTTTAGATCATAATTAATATTTATAGAAATAAATATCTAATTCTTGTAACGAAGATTGTTAACTAAGCAACATATCAATAAATCAATAAAACTTGAATCAATTAACTTATTATTTATAACCCTAATTCTACAAAACTAAACAACTTCTAAAAACCTAATTCTATTGTTTGTACGATGAATTTTTAAGGACAGGACACAAAGTCTTGAGACCATTTCTATGTCTAATTGAATTATAGGAATTAGAATTATATCACAGTAAAGGCAATAACAATAGAAATATAGAAACTCAAATTTTGAATAGAACAAAAACTAAAAATCATGAAAAATAATATATCTCACTACAAGACCTTTTTATTATTATCCTTCTTAGTCTTAATCACAATTTTCAATTCTTGTGGTTCCGATGATGGAGCACCTGAGGGACAAATTATAGCCGCAAACGATGTACCTGTAGGCATATATAATGTCATCAGATATCAAGTGAAGGGTGATTGTGGTGACGATGGTGTAGAAGACTTGAATCCATGTCAGGATGCTGAAGATGATGTGGAGATATGTGTTAGTGGGACGATAGAAGTTATCCCTGGCATGTTAGATGTGAATGGTCTTGTGATTATCGCTAAGAGTTTAGGTATAGAATTTAATCTCTCTGTAGCAAGTATTTCTGACGCCTTTGAGCAATCAAGCATCGGCCCGTTAAGCGACCTGATTATATATAAATCAGGTAATGATGTATATGTATTTGAAGGAAGAGATCAATCGGGGTGTTATGGAATTATTTCAGCAGAACGATAATAGAAAAATACTAAATATACTTATCAAATAAGATTAATGAAGCAAAATTTATTTCATTTACTCATATAAAACATAATCATGAGAACACTTAAATATTCTATACTTATTCCTATCATATTGCTTATCGCATCTTGTGGAAAAGAAGATTCAACTGGAGGACCTCCGACATCAGAACTTACAGCTTCGTTCGAACTGCCTACTGGCGACATTTTCGAAAATTCAGCAGTTAGCTTTATAAATACTTCACAAGGAGCTGATAGTTATCGATGGGATTTTGGAGATGGAGGAACTTCAACTGATAAATCACCGACTTATCAATATAATACTGCGGGTAGCTATAACATAAAATTAACTGCTATAGATACAGATGGATCTTCAAAAGATGTAAGTAAATCGATAACCATTAAAGAAACGCCATCTACCCTCACTTCATTATTTGATATAAGTGCAGGTCCTTATGTCACCAAGAAAGATATAATACTTACTAATAACAGTATAAAAGCAACTTCTTATCTCTGGGATTTTGGAGATGGTAACACAAGTACACAAACGAGTCCAACGTTACAATATTCAAGTGACGGTACTTATGTAATAAAGTTAACCGCATTTGATTCAGCTGGGCAGACATCTGTTTCCCAAAGACCTGTAACTGTAACCAAAAATCCAGATTTACTTACTGCTACTATTATAGCTCCATCTTCTGTTCAATATGGGGAGGCTTTCACAGTACAAATAAATGGCAGCTTTAGTTCTGTTAAATGGAATATGGGTGACGGCTTGAATTTGAATTTGGAAAATACTGTATTCCCTTACACATATATAACACCAGACACTTATACAATCACAGCAACCATAAGTGATGGTGTCAATGAAAAAGTATTAACAAAACAAATAACTGCTCGAGTTGTAACAAAATCATGGAATGTTAGACTTAGTGGTTTGGCTTTGTCTCGTGGTAATGGAGTTGGAGGTAGTAATGATGGTGTACATGGTCTAATAGAGTTTGATGTAGTTGAGCTCAATAGTTCTGGCAATGTAATTAATACAATTTTCAGGGGCGATAATCTATGGGAAAAAACGGAGGCAGAACGTATACAAGCTCAGGGGTATCCTTCAGATAACAGCAATATTGGTAACATAAATATTTCAAGAGCAGTTGTCTTAGATGAAACAAAAAGAAAGCAAGGACGCTACCGTGTAGACTATACCACTAGGTTAACAGTAAGATATAAAGATAATGATTTTGCTGCATGGGGGTCCATTAGTATGGGGACGGAAAAGACAAAGAGTTTTATAATAGGTAGCTCTGGAGTTGTGAAAGGTGAACTTTTCGAAACGGATAGCGATGCTGGACGTAAGCATTTTTTCAGGTTACAGTTTATTTTATAATAAAATATTGAAGCATTTTAAATACTTACACAAAGAAATTAAAAGAATAGCTTAGTCAATTAGGCAGTCAGAAAGGAGTATGCTTAGCTTCTATATACATTAGTACATCAGTACATAAAAATCCATGTAATAGAAGCTAAGTACAGCTGATGACTTTTCCCTGGAAGAATTGATATCAAATTAGATCATGAGATATAAACAAATATGTCAATGTTAAGAAGATAAATGGACAAAGTCCATTGTTTTGGATTACATAATTAATTATAAAATCTGAATAATGAAAAATTTACACTTTTTGATGTTCATAATACTTATTGGAATCTGGACCTCATGTGGAGGTGATGATACTCCCACAGATCCTTGTTCCGGATTGGATGAAAATTGTTCTGAACTGACAGCCGAAGATTTTGAGATGCTTTGTAATGCTCAAAATTTGACCTTGGAATTTACCACTTCGAATTCTACTATGCCTTTTGAATGTAAGTACAAAATTAGAAACGATGATGGAGTCGTTCTTCTATTGAGCTTAAATCCGATACTCAAGTTGCTCTGGTGCTCAAAATCAATTTGACTTCAATAGGGAATTTTTGCGAAGCGCAGATTTTACTACTATAGATAACTTGAATGATGATTTACATTACTTTGAGACTTCAGCTTGTCGAACTGTTCAATCTGTCAAGGGTAAGACCTTGATCAGTTTAACAGGATATGATGTTACTGATTGTGGCTCTCAAGAAGGTCTTATTGCACTTATGAGAGGACAAAATGATAAGCTGCTTAAAATTCTTTCAAAGATATTGTAATTAAAATTTACTATTAGAATAATAAATAATTCATGCCTGTATTAGCACCTAATATAAAGGATACCATCTCAATAGCTCAGTCTATTTCTAAAGAGCATGCACATCCTCAATACACAGCTGCACACATGCTTAAAGCAGTTTTACATAATGAGATAGGCTTATCGGCAACACTTGCTACTTGGGGTTCGGACATCCATTACTTACGTGAGTGGGCAGATCATAGAATCGAAATGACTCCGAAATCTGGGACAATGATTGGAGATCCTACTCCAGATGATTCAACAATAAAAGTAATGGAAGTAGCAGAAATGCAGCAACTTAAGTTAGGTCATGATGAATTGTCTCCAGCAGCATTATTGGCAGCACTTTGTAAGCCAAATGTAGGCTTCTCAGAAAGCCAGTTAAAAAGTTTTCCTCTCACAGAGCAGGAGGTACTTAAGGGTTTTGTAACAGAGGGTGGCTTAAGCAATATTATTGAAAATCATAATGGGATAGAAACAGAAAGTAGTAAGTCAAATAACAATAAACAGCTCGCAGAGGCATTAGATACATACTGTATCAATAAAACTTTAATAGCTGAGGACGGTAAGCTTGATCCTATTCTCGGAAGAGACAAGGAAATCCGTCAGATGATTGAGGTATTAGGAAGACGATCTAAACCTAATCCTATTATCGTAGGAGAACCTGGAGTCGGTAAGACTGCGTTAGTTGATGGTTTTGCTATTCTTCTTGCAGCTGGTAAAGTACCAGATAATCTCAAGGGAGGACAGTTATATGAACTGGATTCTGGATCACTCATCGCAGGAGCTTCTTACAAGGGAGAGATAGAAGATAGACTTAAGAAAATAGTGACTGCTATCAAAGCAGAAGACAAAGCGATACTATTTATAGATGAGGTACATATGTTGATGGATCCTGCCGCAGGTTTCGGTGGTGCTGCTAATCTACTTAAACCAGAATTAGCAAGAGGTGAAATAACAGTAATTGGTGCTACCACTAATAAGGAGTACAGAGAATTTATAGAAGGAGATCCTGCTTTCAGCCGTCGATTTGATAAGGTTATCGTAGAAGAACCAGAAGTGAAAACCGCCATTAGAATGGTCAGTCATATTGCGAGTAAGTACAGTGATCATCATGGCATTTCATTAGATGTCGATACTGTTGCAGAAACAGTGTATTTAGCTAAAAGGTATATTAGTGAGAAGAAGCTTCCGGATGCAGCTATCGACTTATTAGATAATACGATGTCAGCTATTAAGATGTCTGAAGAATCATCGGAAGAAAAGATTGGGGAGTTCTTAGATATTCTAGCTGAGATGAAGATAGATCTTCCGATAGAAGATTTTCAATGGTTATTGATAGAAATAAGAAATACACTGAGTCCTGTGATCGCAGGGAAAATTGATATAAGCTCAGAAGAAGATATGCTTACATCTGCAGAATATAAGGCATGGCTGACAGGTGTACTCTCTGAATTAAAGATATCCGCAGATAAGAAAAGTGCTACTATAATTCCTATGGATGTCGCAGCAGTAGTAGCCAGCAAGACTAATATTCCTATAGGCAAATTACAAGGTGATGAGCGCAAGCGATTGCTGTCTATAGAAGATCATTTAAGAAGAAGAGTTGTAGGTCAGGATGGTGCCATAGCAAGTATAAGCAAAGCGATTTTAGAATCGAGGGCTGGTCTTAAGAAAGCTGGACAACCAGTAGGATCTTTCTTTTTTACAGGGCCTACGGGTACAGGTAAGACTGAGTTAGCTAAGACATTAGCACAGTTCTTATTTAATGATGAGAAGGCGCTCATAAGATTTGATATGTCAGAGTTTAAAGAATCAGTATCAGCAGCATTATTATATGGCGCATCTCCAGGATACGTTGGTTATAAAGAAGGTGGTTTATTGGTCAACAAAATTAGAGAGAAACCTTATTCTATTGTATTATTTGATGAAATAGAAAAAGCACATCCATCTGTGTTTGATGTATTCCTGCAGTTATTAGACGAGGGACGACTAACTGATAAGCAAGGTAAGACAGGAGATTTTTCTAATGCCGTTATTTTATTTACCTCTAATCTAGGTCAAGAACACATAGCCGTATATCACGAGAAAGAAGGAAAGTTACCAAGCTCAGATTGGATAAGAGATGTCTATCTTAACGATCCAGCTATAACTTTTAGACCAGAGTTCTTAGGAAGGCTGGACAGCATCGTACCGTTTGCACCGATATCAGAAGAAGTCGTTACGCTCATATTTAATATTCAACTTAAGGGACTGATCAAGTTATTAAATAAGCAGGGAATACAATTTGAAATAACACCTGAAGCAGCTAAAAAAATAGCATTCGATGGATACAGTCCTAAGTTTGGAGCAAGACCTATCCGAGATGTCATAACTAAACAGTTAAGGCAACCTCTCTCGCAGATGATTATATCGGGAGAGTTAAGCGCAGGAAAAAAAGTTCATATTTCTGTAACGGATGAGGCTGTTCAGTTCAACATAAAGTAAATTTTTAAACTATAACAATTAAAATATATACCAATGGCAAAATATGAATTAGGAGGACACGAAGTAAAACAAGGAACTGGTGGGGAAGGCATAACACTTTTAGATCAAAACAAAACAATGGTGGTCACTCAGCTTACTGGCGAAGAGCCATTAGCTCCAGAGTTCGAAAAGAATCTCAAAACCATTAATGATGTCTTCGCTAAGTATAAACCTAATGTGGATATAGAATTCGAAGATGCCGATGGGAGTCCAGTTAATAACAATCTATCATTTAATACGATAGCAGATTTTGGCAAGAAGGGTTTAATTAAGAATAGTGAATTTCTTCAAGATTTAGAATCTCAGAGATCAGAGTATCAGAAATTTGTCAAGATGCTTAAGATTAAGCAGATGGGCAATATCCTGAAAGATGGAGAAGCTAAGGATGCCTATATATGTGGATTGAAAGCAATGATAGAGGAGCTTGAACAAACTGGTGCTTAATATTTATAACAATAATAACTCTCACTACAGTAATAGAATAAATCTGAGATTATAAAGTGATTTCTCTTTTAGTCTATCTGTATAAAAAAATCAGAAAATGTCAGAATCAGAAAAAGTACAAAACATAGCTGAAGTTAAAGTAGCTGAAAAAAAAGTTGCTAAAACTGGAATGTCACTTAAAGATAGTGCTACCGCATTAGTTAAATATGGAGGATTCGGAATCATAGATGCAACCATAGAAAAAGCTGGAAATCTAAATCCAGATAAGAAAGCTAAAAGAAATATATTCCTAAATGAGAGTGATCTGGAAGAGCGTAAGGCTCTCAAGAGACGCTTACAATTATGGATGAGCTTACTGTCAGATAATCAAGGTATCGATGAGATGGTTACACAATGTCATGAGAAATCAGATAAAGCAGGCAAGGAGTTAGCTAAGAATATTGCCAAGGGATTACAGGCAACTGAGACACTAGAAAAAAATTATCGAGCCGTGGATCTCTTTATGAAGAATACTGGACAAGACAAGTTACATAATGTCACTTTCGTCAATGCCAGTGAGGAGCAAATTAAAGATCTGGATAACACCTTATTCGCCGATGCAATTAATGAAGAATTCAATATCAACTTTAATAGACTCGACCTAAGAAATTCCTATTCCATGATGCTTATGCCTGGGTATCTTGGTAAGAACAGTGTCCTTAATCATTGGGGAGAGATAGTACACAACCATAAGGTAACAATGTTTACTGATTTCAGAGACTTGGATGAAGCACAAGATGTAATTGAGTTATTTTCTGATGCAGACCATGCAAGTGCTGATGCCCACAAGAGTAATATTGTAATGGCATGTAACTGGTTATTAGGCAGAGAAGGTTATCCTGAATTAGAAATAGAAGAAGACCTCAGAGTCGCTCCTTCTTCTGCATTGGCTGGTAAAATATACCAGAGTAGAAGTTCTATGGCTCAGGTAGTAGCTGGAGTTCAACATGGGAAAATGGCAGGAATTGATGGAGTTGCTTTTCCAACTAAAAAGACTGAACTAACGAGCTTAGAAGATATGGGACTAGTTCCTATGACGAATGAATTTGGTTCTGTGATGGCATTTTCTGGAAAGACACTTTTTAGTGGTGACAATATAGGATTGCAAAGTTATAGTGTGGTAAGAACTTTTGATTGGGTAGGTAAGGTACTCATCGATTTCTTAAACAGATCTGCCTTCGAAAATTTCAATAGTAAAACTCAGAGAGAATTAAAGAAAAAGATTTCTAAATTTTTAGAAGGCATTAAAGGGAGTGGCAAATTACTTAAAGATTTTAGTATTCATGAGTTAGATCAGGATAAGGAAAATCCCGATATCGTCAATGTAAAGATACACTTGACCCCATTTTTTGCAACACGTACTTTTCTCCTCTCTATGGCAGGATCTAATGGAGAAGAAGGTGTAGAGTGGGATACAGATGTCGATTAATCATCGCGATTTACTAGTCAATCATTATTATAATTTTCAATTAATAATTAAAATCATGAGATCAAAAATAATCTTACTCATACTTTGTTATACGCAACTTACATTAAGCTCTCAATCAATATTTACACATAAGTGTAGTATTACAAATACAATATCCAGTGCAACTATGGTAGACAAATCCCGCTCTGGGAATAATGCTAAGGCTACGGTTATTGTGACTCACAACTGGGGAAGTAGTGGAGCGTATAACAATCATCCTATAGGTGCAACTTGGAAGAATAATGCATTGACAGTTGTCAACTTAGACGGTGCTAAAATGCCAAAAAATGCTAAGTTCAACATCTTGATATCTACTGATAAAAAATTAGGGATGATGCATAAAGTAACTTCATCTAATAGATCAGGGCATATATCTTACATTAATAATACGAGATGGAATAATAATCCTAATGTTAAGTTACTCATTACGCAGAGTGGAGCAGGTACAAAAAACCCTAATCCTGTTGGAATTTATTATACCAGTGGTAAGTGGGCGATATATAATCAGAATATGAAGCCATTACCTAAGGGAGCTTTTTTCTATGTATATGAGTGTCAGGACTGCAGTATTATAACTGCTAATTCTCCTAATGGTAACTTTTTTGATTTTAGTAATGAAAGGAATAATCCAAAGGCCCAGTTATTCGTGACTCAATACTGGACAAGTGTATACAATCCTCACGAAGTTGGCCTATGGTATAATCAAGGAAAGTGGTCAGTATATAATGAGGACAAAAAGCCCCTCCCTCGCAATAGTAAGTTTATAGTAGGAAAGGGTAAAGCGAAAAAGTATAACACTACAACAATAAACACAACTTATGCGCCAGTGCTAACACAAGCTAAATCGCCAGGTAAAATTAAACTTCATTTTTACGGAATATCAGTAGATGATCATCAAGAAAATACTTGGGGAAATGTAAAATATTGTCTACAGAAAAAATCAAGTAATGGCAAGTATGTAGATGTCAAACCAGAAGGAAAATCTTCTGCATGGCAAAAATGGTCAAGACCTAAAGGTAATCCTTTGATGTGTTATCCCTATCCCAAACATGGTAAGAAAATAGGAAATATAAATCAAAATCTGATCTATAAGATTGATCTAAATGCATTTAATAATTTGGAATATAGAATCAAGTATGAGATAAAGCTGACTTGTTCTCATCAGGATAATTTTGCAGCATCGGTAGGTGATCATGCTATGAGATCATACGAAACAGATTATATCAAAGTGTATCCAACAGATAATCCTGAAATGGTTACGCATATAGGCAAGGCACATAAAACTGCTTCTAATAGAGTACATAGTTTTAGAGTACAATTTGGAGTAGTAAGTATGTAATAAAATAATCAAGAATACTTCTAAAGAAGCTAATCCAAGTAACGAGATCAGATCATGTTGCACCATTAATATGAATCCGAGGTCGAGTAACTTTTTTAGTTTATAGGCTAAGTAATTTAATAAAACATTTTTTAACCAAAACAAATTAAAAATTATGGCATTTAAAGCAATATTAGAAATGGACAGTATAGAATATACAGTAGAAAACTGTAATTTCTCTATGCACCAAGAAACTGATCATCGAAATAACAAACCTACAGCACATGTTGCACCATCTTCTATTTCTATGGAAATCAAAGTAGATAAAAAGAAAATGAAGGAATTATGGAAATGGGGTATTCTTCATCATGAGAAGAAAACAGGAACCGTTAAATTCTATAAAGTTGATGAAGACGCGTCAATGTTTGATTTAGCATTTGAAGACGGATTTTGTACTTCCTTTTCATATCAGATGAGTAGTCACGGCTCTAGTGATATGACGGTAAGCATAGATATCTCTTGCCGCAAATTGGAATTAGATGGTGATGGTTTTGAATTAGAATGGTAAAAGTATGAAGAACCTAATAGTTGTTGATGGTAGAGTAGAAGGGAATTATCCTCAAGGCGCTTTGTATGTTAATGATCAAATAGAATTGGAGGAAACTCTCAATATAATTCTTAAAAATACGCCACTTAATCGATTGGTAATATTTTGTCATGGTCCTCATCCATTAAGTTTTACAAGTGATGATCTCACTTATGATAATTGTGGAGTTTTTCAAAAATTAAATGGTAAGGTTAATAAAATAATACTTTACTCATGTAAGGCAGCTATTGGACATGGCTGGAAAATGTGCCAAAAGATTTCAAGAGTCTCAAACGCTACTGTAATTGCTTCTTCTTATTCGCAAAGATATAATCCAGATACTTTTTCGCCAGGTCATTGGGAAGGTAAACTTTATGAATTCTATCCTAATGGAAGAGTAAAGAAACTACAGAACTATTCAGGAACCAATAAAAGCAAGTAAACTTTAATGGGATGGTTTATAGAAACTGATGAGGAAAAGAAATCTCGCCGAATAAGAAAAAGATTGCGGAATGAGATTTCTGGACGATTAGGTCCTTATGACGATGGTTATAATTATAAGGTATACTTCAAGGGGAACAAAATGTATGAACATCATAGAGATGCTAATGAGGCTTATCTCAATGATAGAATTGAGAGAAATCACTATAAGAAAGGCGATGTTATTGCAGTTGCAGAAATTAAATACAAGCGCTTATCGAGTGAGATTAAAAAATCTATAGGACGAAGATCGATGGATTCTGTTGATGGGTTGATTTCTACACTTAAAGAAGCTTTAGAAATGGACCAACCTACATACTACAGAGGTTGGAGAATTAAAAAAATAGTATCTATTGGTACTAAGGGGAAAGGGTATTGTTATTGTTATCCTATAGTTTATTTATATGATAATAATAAGAGAATATATTTTCAATTGAAACATATTGAAAGTGTTTTTGATAGGGGAGAAATGGAATGGATATGGCGTTCTGTAGGTTTGAATTTTATGAGTAGAGCATATAAATGGCTTTTTCTAAGGTCTATTGAGAGTTTGGTGGTTATAGTTTCTGCACCTGCTAAAGTTCGGCTTGCAGGAAAACTGGTGCCTAAGATGATAGGAATTTATCGCTCAGCTTTTAAATTCGGGATGAATAGGATTGTCATTTATATAAGTAAGGAGATCATAGAAAATCTTGTTCAATTTTTAATTCAAATGGCATTAGGTTTTGTAGATAAAATATACACAGACGCTCTAATTAGTAAAATACATAATTCAGGAACAGCAAAACAGATTTCTATTTCTAATAAGAAAATTATTGAGAAGGCACTTTCAGATCAACTATTTTCTTTTCTTAATGCTAAGTGGAAGAGAAAAAATAAAGTCTTTATCAACCAATTATTTCAAAGTAATCTGATTAGTACAAGCATTACAAAAATTGAAAAATTGTCTTCATTAACTGGTAAAAAATTAAATTTTAAAAAATTGTTATCGATTCAATTATTGAATAGCTTCAGCGAGATTTCAATAGTATTTAAAAAAATGATTTTAGAGATAATTTATGATTCTATTATATCGCAGAAGTCTCAAAGTCAATGCAATAAAAAGGTTAAAGCGAATATTTTAGATTTAAAGCTTGATCAAATTTTTTTTAAAAATTTTAAACAAGGATTATACGATTTACTATGAAAATTAAGACATGAAGTCCCCAATCAAAATATCAGTCAAAATAGGATCTAAGACGATTAAATCACAATCAGTAAATATTAGTCAAAGTGTAGTGGATCATCATACGTTTGCGATATTTGTTGACGCTACTGAGATCAGTAATAAAGATGCCGTTATCAAAGCAGAAGAAGTCTATGATGTTATTGCTAAACCTGTCTTAATTACCATAACTAATAAAAATGATGAAGATGATAGAATGGATTTTAAAGGAACTGTTAATTCCATTGATATCGATAAAGAGGCAGGTAATTACGATACGTTAGTAATAAGCGGTAGATCTAACACCATGTATGTAGATGACCATGCAGAGGTATGTACCTATAGTGAAACAACATTCGCCAACATAGCAAAGGAAGTCTTGTCTGATTTTGATGGAAATCTAATCATAGATGTGAGTCCTTCAATAAAAATAGACTATTGTGTCCAGTACAATGAAACAGCTTTTGACTTCGTCTCAAGATTAGCTTTCCAGTATGGACTCTGGTTTTATTACAATGGAAAAGATATGATTATCGGAAAATATTCAAAACGAAATGAATATAATCTTAGTGTAGGAAATTCCATGCAATCTTTTGAAATAGCTTTAACCATGTTGCCTTTAAATTATGGATATAGCCATTATAATTATATAGAAAATAATTCTTTTACTTCATTGGCTACTGGTATAAAGAAGCCTGATATAGGTAAGTATGCAGAAGGTACTTTAGATGCTTCATTTAAATATTACAATAGAAAGCCTCTTTCCGTTTTTAAATTGCCATCTAATAAAGAATCTATTGTGGATCAATTTACTAAGAGTAGAGTAGATAGTGGAGCTAGTCAGATGGTTTTGCTATCTGGTTTTTCTGGAAATCCTGGATTAGGGATTGGTGCTGTAGTTGAAGTAAAAGATCAGGATGGTGATAACATGGGTAATTATAATATAGTCCGAATTACTCATTCATGGAACGGAGAGGGTAGATACAAAAATAATTTTGAAGGAATACCATCTTCTATAGGATGCCCCATCCCTAATCCGAATGTTCGAATACCTAAATCAGGTAATCAAATCGCAACGATCGTAGAAAATGCCGATCCAGATAACATGGGCAGAGTAAGAGTAAGATTTCCATGGCAAGATCAGAATTCTATGACACCTTGGATAAGAGTAACATACCCTTATGCAGGTGGAGGCGACTCCTATTTCTGTCCTGAGATAGATGATCAAGTCATGGTGGGTTTTGAGATGAATAATCCTGATCGACCTTTTGTGATGGGTAG
>ENA-ORXM01003076-ORXM01003076.1-marine-metagenome-genome-assembly--contig:-NODE-3076-length-17492-cov-3.469136_pt1 | contig 17492 bp, 12 predicted proteins | sample MGYA00237867_ERZ511480 | MGnify/ENA primary metagenome ERZ511480 (study PRJEB26309, sample SAMN06266103) | marine metagenome | isolation source: Algal blade | place: United Kingdom:Sidmouth, United...
CGTCAAGTAACTGTCAAAATGATTCTGTTATTTTTAGAGTAGAGAATATAGGAACTTCAAATGCTAATAATTTAGCTTATTCGGTTTATGAAGACCATGTTATTTTTAGTATTGGAACGATCACTTTAGGGAGTGGTGCAACCACTATTTTTAATCAACCTGCCGCTCCAGGAAAGACATATCGCATGGAAGTGAATCAAGCCAATGGTTTTCCTCCTATCCTCGGTAGTTCCAAAACGATTGCATTTCAAGAAGGTTGTAACAGTTACACCAACGGTTCTTTTAATACAGGTTATGTTACTCAATTTTATAATGGTAATAGTTCTCCTTTTGTATCGTTAAATTGCGTAGAAAATAGAGGCTCATGGGACCCGAACGACAAGCAAGCACAACCTAAAGGTTATGATATGCCGCATTATATAGAAACCAATACGCCTTTGACGTATAAAATTCGTTTCCAAAACACAGGAACAGATACTGCTTTTAGAGTCCTTATTATAGATACGCTCTCGCAGCATCTTGATCCTTCTACGATTCAAATGCAAGTTAGCAGTCACGGCTATACTTGGGAATTATCGAGCCAAGGTGTTTTGAAGGTGATTTATAATAATATTATGCTACCAGATAGTAATGTAAACGAACTGGCTTCGCATGGATTCATAGAATTTATCATTCAACAAAAAGAAAACCTTCCAATTGGAACAGTTATTAACAACAAAGCTGAAATTTATTTTGACTTTAACTATCCAATTATTACCAATCAAACCTATCATACGATTGAAGATAATTTTGTATCTATTATTTTAAATACCAATACACCTACTGACTTCAAAAAGTCTTTAGAAGTAATGCTTCATCCAAATCCATTTCATACCTATACGACTTTGTCTATAAAAGGAGCAACAGAGCAAAACTTAAGCCTAAATATCTATGACCTAATGGGGAAACTCGTACATCGCTACGCAGCCCCAAAAGTAGATTCAACAGGTAGTATTAATATACAAATTAACCGCAACGAACTACCGCAAGGCGTTTATATCTTCCAATTAAGTGGTGAGAAAACGCTCCTTCAAACAGGTAAAATGATTGTTCGATAAGATTTTTTCATTCTAGTAAGTAAGTAGATGGGCAAAAGTAATTAACATTTAAATTGGGCATCTTTTGTCCGCTAAATTCCTTAAAAAGCCTCGCTTTAGCCCGCTAAAGCTACGTTTTTCAACTCTTTAGCGAAAAAAATATACTCCAATTTTCAAACTACTAATTTTGTCCATCTACTTACCCCTTGAGCTTTGAGTTCATTTTAAGCTTTCTTTTGAGCATCTACTTAAATTTGCAGTCTAATCATAATTTTCAATAAAAAAACTCTTTAAAATTACCGTTTATTTTGCTACTAAAATCATTGTAAGGGAAACTTTATAATGGTTTTTTTTATTTTTAAGTTTATTTTATTAAATTATTCTAGATTTTACAATTGCCCCACAAATCAATACTTCGTGTAGAAATCGTATTAAATTGATTATCAGTCAGATGTGTTTCATGCAGCCAAGATACTAAAAGGTTGATAATCAATCTAATGCAAGATGTATTTTATGTTTTTTGTTAAAAAACTAAAAACTCCACAAAGTATTAACAAATAATAAATACAATTAAAAAATTTCTAAACTAGAATCTATGGAAAAGAAACCGTTCGACCTTAATACTGATTTTTTAGGAAAAGCATTATTTCCTGCTATTTTTGGACTTCCTAGTTATGCACAAAAAAACATGCTTAAAATATTAGAAGAGCAAGGGCTTGAAAACCCAGACTCAGAAACTTGGTATTCTATTAAAATAGTAATTGATTTTTACGAACGATTAGCAAAAGATTTTGGTCCCAATACCATCTTTGATTTGGGCAAAGCAATTCCAGATAATGCAGAATTCCCTCCAGGTATAGATTCTATTGAGAATGCTCTTAACCTAATTGATATGGCCTATAACATGAATCACCGAAATGGCTATGTCGGTTTTTATAAAATGGTTAGCCATAATCTAGAAGAAAAGAAAATTGTTATGCAATGTTACAATCCTTACCCTTGTGATTTTGATAGAGGGCTCTTCACTTCCATGGCGAGAAAATTCAAGTCTGGCGTAAGAGTTGTTGTCGATGAAAGCAAGCCTACCAAGAAAAAAGGCGGTAACGAGAGTTGGTATATAATATCTTACCGTTAGTCTACTTTTCCGTAAAACTGGAACCAAATTTGATCGACTTAATGTTCTACAAATATCTTTTCAATTCAAACTTTTTAAATTAAATGAAAAATATAATTTCTATAGCTTTTACGCTTTTACTTACGTCTTTTATAGTAACATCTGGTGTCGCTCAAAAAGGAAAAAAAGTCCAAGATGCCGTTATTACTTATGATATGAAATTGGGTGGTGATAACCCAATGGTTAACATGATGGGAGACATTACTATGAAAGTAGGCTTCAACGGAACAGCAAGTATCGCTGATATTAACATGATGAGTGGCATGATAACCACTAACATTTGTTTTGATAACAAAAAAAAGGAAGGAATCATGTTGATGAACATGATGTCTAAAAAAATTGCTGTTAAAATGAATGAAACCGAGATGCAAGAATATCAGCAAAAACAATCTCAAAACACTGCACCTCCAAAATTAGAATATTTCAAAAAAGAAACTAAAAAAATTGCTGGATACAAATGTTACAAAGTTGTTTCTACCGCTGGTGATGCAGACCCTGTAGTTATGTATGTAACAGAAGAAATTCAACCAACAGCAACTTCTCAATGGGAAATGCAATATCCTGGCATGAAAGGTTATCCTTTGAGTATTGAAGTAACTAAAGAAGATGTAATCGTAAATATTGTAGCTAGCAATGTAGATGCAAAAGCTTCCAAAGCAATTAAATACTCTTCCAAAATTCCTGAAGGGTATGAAGAAATGACGGTAAAAGAACTACAAGAGATGACGAAAGGTGGTGGTGGATTTGGTTTATAGGTTCTCCATTTATTAATCTGTGTGTCTATGAGGAGGCGGTCTGAAAAGGGCCGCCTCCTTTTTTTTTATCTTTTCAAAATTTATATTTTTTTTCCTGTGAAGGGGTTACTTCTTGATAAGAAAGCCATTCTATTAGTAGTTTTTTTCTTCAAAAAAGGAAAACTCTATAAACACACACATTTTAATATAAATTATAAAGTAAAAAACTATGAAAACGATCTTCATTTTTCTCCCCTTATTTTTCTCCATTACTTTTAGCTATAGTCAATGTGTTACAGACACACTTCCACCTACTGTCATTTGTAATAATATAACAGTCCAATTAAACAACACAGGGACAACTGTGGTTTCCCCTTTTCAACTTGACAATGGTAGCTTTGATAACTGTGGCATCGCTTCTATGCGCATTAATGGAAAATTACTAGATACATTTGATTGCAATCACCTTGGTAATCAAATGGCAATATTAACAGCAATAGATACTTCTGGAAATCAAAGCACTTGTGCTGCTATGATAACAATTCAAGATACTATTGCTCCTATCAATAACTGTAGTAATATTACCGTCTATTTAGATCATTCTGGTCTTGTGACTGTTACCCCTAATCAAATTAATAATGGTAGTTCTGACAATTGTGCTATTGTTTCTTTATCTATCAATGGACAAGCATCTCAAACCTTTAGCTGTGCAAATATAGGAATATCCTCTGTCGTACTTACAGCAACAGATGCGTCTGGAAATACCAGTTCTTGTACTTCTACCATAACAATTCAAGATACTATTGCTCCTATCAGTAATTGTAATAATATTACAATACCATTAAATAATGCAGGAATAGCTGTTGTTAATGCTTTTCAAATTGACAATGGTAGTTCTGACAATTGTGCTATTAGTTCTATATCTATTAATGGGCAAGACTCTATATTATATAATTGTACTAATATAGGAACATCTACGGCAGTTCTGACAGTAACAGATATGTTTGGAAACTCAAGCTCTTGTGTCTCAACAATAACTATCGAAGATCAGACCCCTCCCATTGTTAACTGTCAAAATATTACAATACCATTAAATAATGCAGGAGTAGCTGTTGCTAATGCTTTTCAAATTGACAATGGTAGTTCTGACAATTGTGCTATTAGTTCTATGCTTATTAATGGGCAAACAACGGATACTTTTAGCTGTGCAGATATAGGAATAAATACTGCTGTTTTAACCGTAATAGACATATATGGAAATACGGATACCTGTTCTGCTATAATAACGGTTACTGATTCATTGTCTTTTTGTGGGTTATCCAATACTACTATAAGTCATGTAGAACAAATTATTGATATTTCACCAAATCCCGTGCAAGAAATACTTCATATTACTTCTAAGGAAAGTTTCATACAGCAAGTCACACTATCGAGTATCACAGGACAAGTTATTCTGACACAACAAAAGGCGCTATCTCAAAACACAACACAATTAGATTTAAGAAATTTACCCAATGCGATCTACTTGTTGACTATTACAACCAATAAAGGATTTTTTACAAAAAAGATCGTCAAAAATTGATTTTGTATTAACTCTATTTAATATTAGCTCTATACTCCTTCTTTGAAAGTTTGTATAGAGCTTTTTTTTATTAAGCTTTTTTAAGAATTGGGTAGAACTTATTTCGTTAAATTTTGTATTAGTAAGTGTATAAATTAAACGATACTAAAATATGACCGATAGAAAGGGATTTATCTTCAAAGAATATGAAGCGCCACATCAAGAACCATTTGATCGATTATTAGAAATCTTCAAAGAACTAATTACCTACACTTCTGGTGATGTTGACGAGACCTTGGACTGGATGCGACAATTGGACAAAGAATACGAATTGACGACACCAGAATATACCATGGATGACTTTGAAGCAGATTTAAAAAAGAAAGGCTATATCAAAGAAGATATAGACCCCAAAGACGGTAGTGGGCAATTATCTATTACTGCAAAAACGGAACGAGCGATTCGACAACAAGCGCTCAATCAAATCTTTGGAAAACTCAAACGTAGTGGTTCGGGCAACCACAAAACAAAACACACCGGGCAAGGAGATGAACACAATGGTGAGTTCAGAAATTATCATTATGGAGATTCCTTGGAGCGAATTTCAATGACAGAAAGTCTACGCAATGCTCAAATTAACAATGGTATTGGGGATTTTAAGTTAACAGAAGATGATTTGGTCGTTGAAGAAACAAGTTTCAAAGCACAAATGAGTACGGTATTAATGATTGACATTAGCCATAGTATGATTTTGTATGGAGAAGATCGAATCACCCCTGCCAAAAAAGTAGCGATGGCCTTAGCGGAATTAATTACTACTCGTTACCCTAAGGACACTTTAGATATTCTGGTCTTTGGAAATGATGCCTGGTCCATTAGTATCAAAGATTTGCCTTACTTAAAGGTAGGACCTTATCATACCAATACTGTTGCTGGTTTGCAATTAGCAATGGATATGTTGCGTAGAAAACGAAATACCAATAAGCAAATTTTTATGATAACAGATGGAAAGCCTAGCTGCATTCGTGAAAAAGATGGCTCTTATTACAAAAACAGCTTTGGTCTAGACAAGTATATTGTCAACAAATGCTACAACATGGCTGCTCAAGCTAGAAAACTACACATTCCTATTACTACCTTCATGATTGCTCAAGATCCTCATTTAATGAACTTTGTAGAGCAGTTTACCAAATCTAATCAAGGAAAAGCATTCTATACTGGCTTGAAAGGTTTGGGAGAAATGATTTTCACAGATTATGAGCAGAATAGAAAGAAGAGAATTCGATAAAACTTAACAACTAGATATAAGACAATGAATACAATTAAAACATTTGGAGAACTAAAAAAATCAGATTATCAAAGTAAAAGCATTAAAGATGAACTGCGTGATAATTTGATTGCTAAAATAAAAAATAAAGAAACTGTTTTTCAAGGCGTTTGGGGTTACGAAAACACAGTCATTCCTGAACTAGAGCGAGCAATTTTGTCTCGTCACAATATTAATTTATTGGGGCTTCGTGGGCAAGCAAAAACTCGTTTGGCTCGTTTAATGGTGCAACTGCTGGACGAATGGATGCCAATTGTAGCGGGTTCTGAAATCAATGATGATCCGTTTAATCCCATTTCTAGATTTGCTACGAATTTAGTTGCTGGAAAAGGGGACGATACACCTATTAGTTGGGTACATAGAGACGAGCGTTTTGCTGAAAAATTAGCAACACCTGATGTAACTGTTGCCGATTTGATTGGAGATGTAGATCCCATCAAGGCAGCTACGCTAAAACTAACGTATGCTGATGATCGAGTCATTCACTTTGGGATGATCCCTCGTGCTAATCGTTGTATTTTTGTAATTAATGAATTACCCGATTTACAAGCTAGAATTCAGGTTGCCTTGTTTAACATTTTGCAGGAAGGAGACATTCAAATTCGTGGTTTCAAATTACGGATGCCATTAGATGTACAGTTTATTTTTACGGCAAATCCAGAAGATTATACCAACAGAGGTAGTATTGTTACCCCACTAAAAGATAGAATTGGTTCTCAAATTTTGACGCATTATCCAGAAACCATTGAAATTGCTAGAACGATTACAGAACAAGAAGCAAAACTAGACGAACGTCAATCGGAAGCTATTCATATCTCTCCTCTAGCAAAAGATTTGTTGGAACAAATTAGTTTCCAAGCTCGTGAAAGTGATTATATTGATGTCAAAAGTGGAATTAGTGCTCGTATGAGTATTACTGCTTTTGAAAATCTCTTGAGTACTGCTGAACGTAGAGCTTTGAAAACAGGAGATGAAAAAACATTGATTCGCTTGAGTGATTTTATGGGTGTGATTCCTTCTATTACAGGAAAACTAGAATTAGTCTATGAAGGAGAACAAGAAGGTGCTGCTTTTGTAGCTGAAACTTTAATTGGTGAAGCAATTGTTGAATTATTTGGCACTTTATTCCCTAAAATTTCTAAACTAGAGCGCCCTGATGTAGTCAGTCCTTACAATGATGTCTTAGAGTTTTTCTTTGAAGAAAGTGGCTTTGAATTGTTGGATGAACTTCCAGAAAAAGAATATCGTGCACAATTAGACAGCATCAAACCTCTAAGTAAATTGATTGATAAATACCAGCCCAATACCCCCAAAGAAGATACTTATTTCTTAATGGAATTTATCTTATGGTCTCTAGTTGAACACAAAAAACTAAGCAAAGATCGCTTTACTGAAGGTTATGAATTTAAAGATTTATTAGGCTCTTATTTGAGTGGCTTGCAATAAGCAAATACATCTTCTAAACGGTTGGATCTGTCTATCCAATTAATATGTTCTTATCCGAAGGATGTAATTTTAGAAAAAAACAGAAATAGAGATTGATCTCTATTTCTGTTTTTTTTTAGCTAACGACAACTCTAGCCTTGATTATATAGAAGATACTATTACAAAAATTACTTTTGAATTGAACAATTTAAGAATATTAAGCTTTATTATTTTCTATTAATCAAATACATATCTATAAAATCTATTTTACATTTATTACTACGCTAATAAACTTATTTAAATTGCTTATTCCTAAAAGCAAAAACACTCCCCAATAATACACTGAACGAATAAACTAGCCTCTGTTTAAATCAAGTACTTATATTATTTATTAGTAGAGATTTCCTCTATACACATACACACACACGTGCGTATACGCACATTTTTTCACTATCTAATTTTATAAGAATATGAACATTAAAACAGGTCTGTATCTAACGTTATTGACGTTATTTACACTGTTCAAAACATCTAGTTTTGCACAATCAAACAACAACAATTCACCAATTGTTTTAGCTTATTTCCCATCTTGGTCCGAAAACTGGGTATCAAATAATCAAAATTCAAAGTTAAGGGAAATACCATCTTATGTCAATCATGTTTTTCTTGCCTTTGCAAAGCCCGATCTAAGATATACGAAAGGTTCTTACGACATTAGTCAAACAGGAATCCAAGTTCCTTACGATGGCTGTACTCTAAAGGAAAGTATTGGGGCACTCAACAACAAAGGTATTAAAGTAATTTTATCTATTGGAGGGGAAACATACTGGACTAGCAGCAATATCTACAGTGCTATTAATTACCAACAAATCAAAGACTTAGTTGATGATCTAGGTTTTGCTGGAATTGACTGGGACTTTGAACCCAATGGTTCTTTTGCCAATATTGGTAGTGCAGCAAATGTACAACATTTCATTGATTTTTTTACCAATTCTAGGGCAGTTATGCCACGATCTCAAGGCTATATTATGGCCTGTGCTCCAAGTGGTGTTGGGGCTTTAGGTGGACAGACAAACGACGATCCTAGCTCTCCTTTTTCATTTACTAATCGTAACTCGTTAACAGGAGAAACAGACGCTCAACTCTATCAAGGGACAGCTGCTACCAATGGAATTAACTTATTTGGGTTTAGTGCTACAGGGCACATGATTCCAGTTATGAAGGCTGTTGGGAGTGAAATTGATTTGATTGCATTTCAAGGTTATAATGCAGGGGGTAGCCTCAATCGCTCGATCATGTACGATGCCTATGCTCACTATGCAGAACAATATGGCTTCAACATAGCTGCTGGAATTCATTACCCCAATGAACCATGGGGACCTTATTATACTTATAACCATACAAATGTTGCGGCACTCTCTGATCATATCAAAAATCATCCTAATCGTATCGGAGACGGCGATGGAATTATGATCTGGCAATTACTAATGACAGGCACTAATAGTTCTGCATATTCCTATCTAAATGTTGCTAGTAATGTTTTGAATGGAACAGCTCAAGCTACTGCTATAACCAATGCCAACAACTTCGCGATGGAAAATTACAGTGGTGGAGCTGATGATTGTAATGGTGCTGGCGGCGGTGGTGGCGGTGGTGGAACCACAACATACTGTGGTTACTCTTCATACAATAATACAATTGCCTACCCTACTGCTAATACCAATGTTTATTATCAATGCAAGATTTGGAGTAATCAATGGTACGCCAATGTGAATGAAGCCCCTGGCTCTAATGCTGTTTGGGTTGAAGTTAGCGCCTGTACAGAAGATAGTACCTGTAGTGGTAATGGCGGCGGAAACGGCGGCGGAAACGGTGGTGGTAATGGTGGCGGCACAACATACTGCGGCTATTCTTTATATGATAATACGATTGCCTATCCCTCTTCTAATACCAATGTCTATTATCAATGTAAAATTTGGAGCAATCAATGGTACGCCAATCCAAATGAAGTCCCTGGCTCTAATCCTGTTTGGGTTGAAACTTCGGCTTGTAACAATGGTCCAAATTGCACAAATGCACGTCTTACTGCACCTAGATGGTCTATTTCAAACAACATCGTATCCATTCAAAACATATCTGAAAAACATACTGTTTATGTTTTTGATGCTTTGGGGCAGCTCCATTATACCAATATCACGTCATCCGATATAACAATTGACTTGAGTAGATTCTCTGTTGGTACCTATTGGGTTACAGCGATTGATTCTAAAGGACATCGCAGTCTTAGTACTATGGTCAAAATTAATTAGATGAATGCCTAGAATAAGAATACTCAATTGTGCTATTACTCGATGATTCCAATGAAGTATTAAAATAATTTGGCCATAAGAAAGTAATTGATGCAGAACGGAGTATCTTATAAGACATTTTGATCAGTTTCACACAATTATATTTTTTATTGGAGGATTTGAAAATTAACTATATTTTCAAATTCTCCAATAAATTAAATTAGCCTTACATTTTAAGTATCTTCTTCGTTAGGATACTATCCTTAGAAATAATCCTCAAAAAGTAAGCTCCTTTAGGATAAATAGTCATATCTAAGGAAATATTTTTCTGATTATATTCTTTGACAAAAATCAACTTTCCATTGGCACTTACTACTTCTATTCTATTTTCGCTAGAAGATAAGTAGTCTATTTGCACTTTTCCAGAAGTTGGATTAGGATATACCTTCACATCTGTGTTTCCAAAATTTTTGTCAACTATGGAATTATAAACCCTGCAATTAACATTAGAATTCAGAATAAGTTGATCGCCTTGTTTTTCATAACAAACCAACTGATAAAGACTTCCTGTAATTGAACAATGGTTTCCTAATTCAAGATTATTAATAGTTCCAACCCCTTCTATATAAGGTAATATATTATAACTATACAAAGTCCATTTTTTTAGAGGCGTACTTCCTAAAAACAAGGTATCTATTTGACTAATACTATCTGCACACATTCCATCAATAAATAAACTATCTCCAACAGTTTTTGAAAAGTCTGTTATCATACTGTCTTGTCCATTAATATAGGTATAAAAATAATTTGCATCGTCTCGAACTAAATCAAAAAATTGCTTGGGTATGGGTGTAATAGTAGGCGTTGGTGATGCTGTTACGATATCAACCCCTTGAATAGAACGCTTAAAGTAGGTTTGCCCTTGTATTAGACTATCTCCATCTATTGTAATCGTTCGATAATATTCTGTTGTTTGAGGCCCCTGCCAGACACTTCTATAATAAACCCAAGTAGAGGTTTGGTCAAGGTGATACTGAGCTTCTATAGATTGTATTAAAAACAGAAAAAATGCTGTTATGAATATCGTTTTCATAAGTATTACTTTATAGTGTTAGTTATTTGTAATTAGGTTGCGTCTATTTTTCTTCAAATTAAATGTTTTTTTTATTAGAATCCTACTACAAATAAAATCACTCATCAGATCCCCCTGCCTCCCAACCACACTTCAAACAACTAAAAATCAACCCATTAAAACAAAATAAAATCATATTTTAACTCTCATTACACTTATAAGTACTCTTCCCAATTCACCTTAGGGAAAGTAAGTTTTAGATAACGTCTAAAGCCATGATCCTTTTTCTTCAACTGCTTTCGTTCTTTTTCGGGTAGCTTCTCTACAAACTCCATAACACCTTCTATCCTTGTTAAGCCTTCTAACCAATAGATAATTTTTTGGTCTATAAAATTGATAATTGCTTGAAATTTAGCTTCGTCAATACCATAAAGGTTGCAATTATGGTTATTTACTAAAAGAGCCTCTTTGCCATGTTCCTTTCTTTCCAAAATATCTCCATAGATTTGCTGCACACGAATTAATTGGGGATGCTCCCCTTTTAGTTGTTCTCTTAAAAAAGGTACGTGTCCTAATATAAATGCATTATTTTTATCTTCTTTTGCTAATGCTAAAGAACTTAGATTGGGCAATATTTCTAAATTGGTATAGCTTCCCGCCATATTACTTGCACTAGACCAAAAACAAATTTCAAGCTTTAAAAGCTTATTTTTAATGGTCAACTTAGGTCTAGATCGAGCATATCGAAAGCCCAATGCCTTATAATACTCTCCCAATTCATCACACACTGCTTGAAAAATAGCTTTAGGAGGAGTATAAGGAGAAGTGCTTAATAATGCGTTTTGTTTTGTCCAAGTCATTCTTATATATTTATATATTTGTCAAACGATTTTTCGGTCAACATCTGCTGTGTTATAAATTCGCCATTATAAAAAACACTATAAATAGTATGTGGAACAAAATGGTTTTGAGCTTGCTCTTTTGTTGTTAACTTGTGAATTTGAATAGGGATAGAGCGCTTTTTGGCGGCTTCTACTAATTCTATATTCGTGTAATATTCTGTAAATGGGCAAGCATTGGTATAATAAACACTTAACCCCTTAGGTACATCACAACATCCTAGTTTTGCAATGTCTTTAAACTTAGGAATTGTAGCCTTCTCGTGAAAAGGTTTGTACCATAATTCAAAATAAGGCAAAGCAGTATCACAGAGTTGAAAGCCTTTTTTATGAAAGAATTTCTTTTCAGACATGAACGGTTGTTTCTTTTTGGCAGTCACAACTACCAAACCATCCTTGCCTTTGGCATCTTCTAAACACGCTTCATACAATTGGGTCCCCAAGCCATTCCCTTTATATTTTCCTGATACCCAAAAGCAGTTAATCAACATATAATTAGGCGCAACAATCGGCACCCAGCCTTTTTCAGCAGGAACATATTCTATAAAAACTTTCCCTCGAATATTAAATTTTTTGAAGGTATATCCATCTTTAAATTGAGTTGCCAACCAATCTTTTTTAGCTTGATAACCTTCTGCACAGTTCTTATTTGTAAATGCGCAGCAGATGTGTTCTCTATCTATGTTCTCTGTGCTTAAGGTAATTAATTCGTAGGTTTCCATTTTAGTCTATTTTTCTGTACACAGTTTATTTTTATACTTGTTCTTTGTTAAAATTACCTAAAAAGTACTACATCTGTTAACAAAATGTCATTACTATTCATAGAAAGTATATTCAAGTCATTTTTATTTAACTTGGTACAATTATCGTCTTAGATAACTTATATTTATAATCCCCACAACAAAATTATTAGTACAATGAAAATTATATTCCAACTGTGCCTTCTTCTATTAGGAGCCTCTATGACTATGGCACAAAGCAACATTGACGCAGCCTTTTCTTGGGATGCTAGTACGACTTACTTTACAAAAGGAAACACGGTTGTAAAATACAACAGCAGCAGTAATGCAGTTATTGCAACGACAACACTTCAACAAGCATTTCCTGGAATTTCCTTTAATCAGATAGATGCCGCTTTAGATTATGGAAATGGAAAAGTATACCTCTTTAGTGGCAAGCAATACGTTAGACTCGACAAACAAACAGGACGCATAGACGCAAACTACCCAAAATACACCAAAGATCAATGGAAAGGTGTTAACTTTGATCGCATAGATGCTGCATTAACTTGGCCAAATGGCAAAACCTATTTTTTTAATGGTAGTAATTATATTCGTTATGATAATGCCAATACTCGTGCTGACGAATCTTATCCCAAAGCAATTACTGCTAGAACATGGCCTGGTTTAGATTTAACATCTGTTGATGCTGTCCTTAATTTCAACAATGGCAAAACTTACTTCTTCAAAGGCAACCAGTACTATCGTTTTGATGAGGCTAGTGACCAGTTAGACGATGGTTATCCAAAATCATTAGAGCTATGGAAAGGAGTTGAAGCTGCCTTAAAATCTAAACCCAATAGCAAGACCAATAATAGTACAGATAATAATAATAATGATGGAATGGTCTTTTCACATGATTCTTGGGCAGAGACACTAAAAAAAGCAAAAGCCAGTGGACAATTAATTTTTGTTGATGCTTATGCAGAATGGTGCCCACCTTGTAAACGAATGGCTGCTAATGTCTTTCCATTAACAGAAGTTGGTGCCGTTTACAATAAAAACTTTATCAATTACAAAATGGATTGTGAAAAAGGCGATGGTCCTAGTTTTTTAAGAAAATATGCCATTGAAGCTTATCCTACTCTATTGTTTATTGATGGTGATGGGAAAGTCGTCAAACGAGTGGTTGGTGGGCAAAGCGCTGATCAATTGATTAGTATTGGAAAACTAGTTATAAAAAACAGCTCCTCTAATACTAAAGTCGATAGTAATTTACATGGTACAGGAGGGAGGAATTAGACGCTAACGTAAATTTGAAAATAATTTGATTGCTAATTATCAAAAGGTACCTTTTCAAATTAACACCTCTTCAAATTCTTTTTTAATTTAATTTTAGCATTTTTATAAACACAAGCTATCTTTGTCTTTTATCTATTAATGCTGTTTTAATAATCTATGACTTCCATCAACTTTGATTCCAACTTCTGGCAACAAAAATTTGTCTTAATTGACAGTAGAAAACTCATCTTTCCTACACAAAGTATCTTTTTTGCCATTAAAGGTCGGCTTACAGATGGACATCATTTCGTTGATTCACTCTATCAACAAGGTGTTCGACACTTCGTCCTTAGTGAGTCCATTGCTGTTGAAAAGTATCCAGATGCGGCCTTTATTGTAACGCCCAATGTGGTGCAAGTTTTACAAAAATATGCCAGTTATCACAGGGCACAGTTTAAATTACCAATCGTTGCTATTACAGGAAGTAATGGCAAAACAATCTTAAAAGAGTGGCTTTCTCAATTATTGGAACAAGATTACACCTTAGTCAAAAGCCCTAAAAGTTACAACTCTCAAATTGGAGTTCCACTCTCTGTTTTAGCGATCAACACACAACACAACTTAGCTATTTTTGAGGCAGGTATTTCACAAATAGATGAAATGCAACTACTCCAAAATATCTTAAAACCAAGTATTGGCATTTTTACCAATATTGGAAAAGCGCATGCTAGCGGATTTAGTAATTTGGAAGAAAAAATTCAAGAAAAACTACGCTTATTTAAAGAAGCAAAAGTTTTGATTTATAGTATTAATCATTTGGAAATTCATCAAAAAGTAAAAAAAATATTCACAAATACCAACACTCGACTTTGGTCTTGGGGAGCTTCTATTGAAGCAAAAATCCCTATCTACACGCAAATAAGATCGCACAAAACCTTGGTTCAAATTCACTGGAAAGGAAAAGTAGTTCGGCTCTCCATTCCGTTTACCAATGCTGCTGCTATCGAGAATTGCTTGCATAGCATTGCTACTTTGTTGTACTTAGGCATTCCAATTCAAGCACTAGAACAACGCATAAAAAAACTGCGAGATATTCCAATGCGTTTAGAACTTAAAGAAGGCATTAACAATTCTCAAATCATTGATGATAGTTATAATAATGATTTAGAAGGTTTAAAAATAGCTTTAGATTTTTTGCAGCAAAAGCATAAAAACAGTCCAGATTATAGTAAAACATTAATTTTATCTGATATTCCTGAATTCAAAAACCTTGAGCAATATCTGTCTATTGCTCGTTTGTTACAAGAACACCAGATTGAAAAATTCATCGGAATTGGGGCTGTTTTAACGCAAGCCCAGTCTTATTTTAAGGCAATCTCTGAGACTCATTTTTTTGAAACAACAAGTGAGTTCATAAATGTGCTGGGTTCCAAAATTTCTTTTTATCAAGAAAGTATTTTACTCAAAGGTGCTAGAGCTTTTGAATTTGAACGCATTGCACAGCAACTCAAAAAGCGCATTCATGGAACAATCTTAGAAATTAATTTAGAAGCTGTTACCAATAATCTTCAAATTTACAAAAGCCAGTTATCACCTAAAACCAAAATGATGGTTATGGTCAAAGCCTCTGCTTATGGCAGTGGCTCCTATGAAATTGCACAGTTACTACAATACAATCATGTAGATTATCTAGGCGTCGCTTATGTAGATGAAGGGGTTGCGCTAAGAAAAAGAGGAATTCAATTGCCGATTATGGTCATGAATAGTGCTGCTTATGAGTTCGAAATTTTATGCAAGTACCATTTAGAACCTGTTGTGTATAGTTTGAATATGTTAAATGCCTTTCTACAGTTTTTGACTATCCAAACACTAGAAACCTCCTATCCTATTCACCTAGAATTAGATACAGGAATGCATCGTTTAGGTTTCGTAGCCGACGAAATGCCAGCACTTTTATCTATTTTGAGCCAGCATCAAAAACAGTTGAACATCAAAGGCATTTTTTCTCATTTAGCTGCTTCTGACGAACAACAACATGAATTATTTTCCAAACAACAAATTCAAACCTTCCAAGATTTAGCACAACATATTGAACAAAGTTTAGGCATTCAAACCATTAAGCATTTGCTAAATTCTGCAGGGATCACCCGTTTCCCAAAACATCAATTTAATATGGTACGTTTGGGCATTGGGTTATATGGTATTGATCCTAATCGACACTTAGCCTTGCTGCAAAATGTAGTTTGTTTAAAAACTTCCATCGCTCAAATAAAAACCCTAAGCACTAAAGAAACAGTAGGTTACAATAGAAAAGGAATACTTAAACAAGCTAGCCGAATTGCTATTTTATCTATTGGTTATGCCGACGGTTTTCTAAGAGCTTTTGGCAATGGGAAAGCACAAGTAAAAATTCAAAACCAACTAGCTCCTACTATTGGAAATATTTGCATGGATATGTGTTTTGTGGACATCAGTCACATCCCAGAAGCAAAAGAAGGAGACGAAGTTATTATTTTTGATCAAAAGGAAATGATTCAAGATTTAGCACAAACTTTGGGGACTATTTCGTATGAAATTCTAACCAATATTAGTGATCGAGTACCTCGTGTTTTTTATGAAGCGTAACCTAAATTTCTTCGCCAAACTCTGCTAAAATTTCTTCCAAATCTTCATCCATTAAAAGGATACGCACCTTTCCCTCTTTGAAAAAAAGCTCCATATCTGTTCTCAATTTTTCATACTTCAACTTTGTTTTTTCAGTATTAACATCTGCACTAGCATCTGTAATTGAAAATTCATAATCAAACAATACTTTTTCTAAATAGATATGCTTGGGGGCTTCAGCATCAAAAAAATCCAATGCTGTTAAGTATTCAGCAATGCTGTCTATTTTTGAGTCTGTAAAGAAGAAATTATTATAAATAATCACGTGACCAACATCTCCATAACTCTTAGATTCTAAGCTGGCAACCACAGATTTCATTAGTTGATTATTGGATCCTGTAGAACTTCGAGCAGGGACAGGGGCACTGGAGGACTCCACTAACTCTGTTGGGGTAGGAACAAAACGAGTCTCTTGATAAGTATAAAACGCTATTCCCACCAAAATACTTATTATTATAATTGAAAAGAGCAAACCAATTCCTACTGCTCGCCAATTGCTGTACACCTCTCCCCCCTTTTGGATATGTGCCTCAACATCTGCTGCTTGCTGCTGTTTAAAAACTTGTTGTGTCACAACCATACAAATAATAGCAAGAGGAACAAAAGACAGATTTACCACTTCTTGAAAAAAATAAGCGAGCATACAATAAATAATCGTACTAGCAATCGTAACCCCCAAAGCTTTGTTAACAGCAGATTTCTTGCCTAAGCTCTTATAGTTTTTAATTAATAGATAACCTGCTATTATAGGCCCTCCCAAAAAGGCTCCACATGCAAGCCCTCTTTCCTTGTAAACTTTCTCAGTTGGTTTTGAGTCGTCTAATATTTTTAATTCTTGCATTTAGGTGTACTTTAAGTAAGTGCTATATACAGGACATAAATACTTTGTTAGTTATAGTCCTTTTTATTAGTTTCTTTTTAGTTGGGTAAAGTCTTTTAAGACTTCTCCATCATATCTCCACAAAATTCCATACCTACCACCAAACCAGATATTTCCTTCTTTATCTTCAGTGATAAATCTTATTTCTACAAGCTTTTGATTCTTATCAAAAGGAACTGATGTGAATTTTTTCCCATCAAACCATGAAACAGTACTTTCTCTAAAACTACCTATCCAAAGTTTTCCTACCTTATCTTGATAGAAACAAGATACATTTTGCCACTCCTTTTCTTTAAAGCAACTAAAGGAGCCCTTGTTGTACAAAATCAAGCCGTTGTCTAAAGTTCCAAACCAGAGTTTCCCATCAGTGTCTTTGAAACTTGAAAAAATCA
>ENA-ORXM01003078-ORXM01003078.1-marine-metagenome-genome-assembly--contig:-NODE-3078-length-17471-cov-3.729217_pt1 | contig 17471 bp, 17 predicted proteins | sample MGYA00237867_ERZ511480 | MGnify/ENA primary metagenome ERZ511480 (study PRJEB26309, sample SAMN06266103) | marine metagenome | isolation source: Algal blade | place: United Kingdom:Sidmouth, United...
TAGAAACTTCTTATGGGTATTGGGACGCACGTTCCAACTTAAAGGTTCTGATTGATATGTATGGTTTTAGTGGAGGTGTAAAGCATTTGGCAGAAAAGTACGAAATGAAATACGATGTAGGGGAAGAAGCTTGGGTAGTTACTTTGCCAAAAGGCTTTTTTGAATTGCGTGTAGAATCTTTAGGCTTTACCGATATTAAGTCTCCTTTGAGACTAAAAAAAGATTATAGAGAGAATATTTTTCTGAATGTAGATTCTACTTCTTATACCTATAAAAATAGAAAACGCTATAATTACATTGCAGGAACAAAGAATTTTTGTTCTACCATATTGGTGCAATTTGGAGATGGAAATCCAGCAGACCAACGTGCTTTCTTGCTTTCTGCACTTGAAGTAGAAGGTTATGAGCATATCTCTGTTATTCGAGCTCAAAAAATACGACATGCTAATGCATTTTTAGTAACCTTAGGAATTACTGATCGTACTCCTTTAAATGTGATTTTATATAAGAAAATGACCCAACAACCTGAAATAGAGCGGGGTTATTTGATTGGCGGGGATATAACCAAGGCTATAGAACTAATTCAAGAAAATAGCAATGTTCTTTTTGCCAATCCAAGTTTCTTAAATGATCCTGAAGTGGTCTTCAATAATTCTGCGAAATTCACAAAGAGTGAACAGTTGGAACGTAAATTGTTAGGCTTAATGGAAGAGGATAGTCAAACACTAGATAAGATTAATTACATTTTAGATAAAACCACCCCCAAAGAAGAGATTGATTAAACCATTGTACTGTCTAAGAATTTCTTTTACAGTAGTGAATTCCCTAATCATTCAGTTTTGATTAAAGTCCTATAGTTTTAATTCTAAATGGTCGTAAATACACCACAATCTTATGAGATTAGGCGCATTATTTTGCATTATATATTTATCATTTTACTCAATAGTTTTGGCACAAACAGATGTAAAGCTCGAAGTAGAGTATTTTACAGATCAAATGGTGACAACTGCTACTTTAGATACAAACTATTTGTATCCTTGGAATAAGAGGGTATTTGCTTCTGTAAAAGCATTTTTATCTTTGGAAAAGGGGAATCATGATGTTCTAATTTTGGTGACAATGCCAAAAGGAAAACCTGCATTTGTAGAAGTAAGTTCTAGACCTCAACTAAAAAAAGAAACAACAGATCATTTAATAAGACGTGTACAAGCTCTGTCACGTCCTCCTCGTTCTGAATTAACAGAATATGCTTATTTAATTACTGCAACTATTGGAAAAGGTTGCGAAAATCCACAATTGAAATTCTTGCCTAAAGTAGCACTGCCTGAAGAAAAGGTAAGGGCAAAATTTGAGGCAGCCGATTTGTCTGGAAAGATTGATTTGTTTCAAACTTGGGTGATTGAAGATGTAATCCCTGTTTTAGCTTATTATGAAGATAGTCTAAGGACAGATTTAAATGGGGTGAATGCAATTGGTACCATGCTAAGTACAAAAGCATTTGATAAAAAGGGCTCTAAAGAATTAACGATCGAAAACCCTGAATATTGGCGGGCAACGATGGAGGTTGGTTCTGGAAATGGCTTGGTTATTTTATCCAAAATTTCTATCCATATAGCTAAAGGAGAGTTTGATTTAGCAAAACGTTATTTGAATGTTGCACAGGCTTTTCCTGAACAGAATTCAATGGCTTTAAATTTTTATAAGCAATTTGATTTTAGAATGGAATGGCTGTATGATGATGTGCGGGAACAAATTCGAATTGGGAAAAAATTTCAAATTGAAGGTGACTTTGAAAGTGCTGCCCTGCATTTTGAAGCAGAACTTAAGAAATTTCCAAAATCTGCTGATTTTAACTTTGAAAGATACTATTCTCGCTCTTTGTTAATTAGTGAGCATGACCCCGAATATATCATCAAGCTTTGGAAGGATTGTGAGGAAGCTGTTTATTCTTGTGATCCTTTGTACAATATGAATGTGCCTGCAAAAAACAGTAAGGATCTATATTTGATGTCTAAACGGCATGAAATTAATTTACTATTTGATAATCAAATGAGTATTAGTGAAAATATATTAGAATATGCGGATATTGCTTTGGACTTAGAAGTTTATGGTTTTGCGGCACATATGTATTGGTTAATCATAGGAAATAAACCAGATGCTTTTGCTGATCGAGATATTTTAGCGCACTATTTATATTGTTTAGAAAAACTAGGTGATACGGAGAATATTCGTACGTTTGAGGAAGAATATACTCGCCAAAAATTCAAAAAAATAGAACGAGAACGCAAACAGACTATGGAAAATAGCTCTATTTACAATCGTTCGAAAGGCATTCAAAACAAGAATGATAAACGAAAGAAAAAGGATAAAGGGTAGCTCTTAACTGATTTTTAGATTTTAGGTGCTGTGCTTTTAGACTAAATAGCTATTAAAAAATCTAAAAATAGTATCTCTCAAGACCTAATTTGTTTATTATCACAGCTCTCTCCACAAACGTAGAGACGATTTACTGCGTGAGAAGAGTTGTCAAAGAACCTACTTTATTAATTTGAGAATGCTATAACGCTAATTTTTTATCTTCAGATTAGGACATCATTTTAACCTCAATTTTCCTTTTGATGACGAGGATGAAAAAGTTGGATGGTTTCTTTTAGATAGCCCATATCTAGATGGGTGTAAATCTCTGTAGTAACAATAGATTTGTGTCCTAATAAGTCTTGAACAATTCTTAAATTAGCTCCACCTTCAATTAGATGTGTTGCAAAAGTATGTCGAAAAGTATGTGGTGAGACTTTTTTATCAATTCCTGCCTTTTTTGCTAGTTCTTTTATGATAATAAAGATCATATTTCGAGTCAATTGCCCTCCTCGTCGATTTAAGAAAACAATATCTTCACTTTCCAATTTAATATTTGTCATCTTGTTTCGATCTAGCAAGTAAAACTCTAAATGTTTAATAGCTTGATCTCCAATAGGAATCATCCGTTCCTTATTGCCTTTTCCAACGACTTTGATAAAACCAATATGTAAGTACATATTGGATGATTTGAGGTTGGTTAACTCACTAACACGTAAACCGCAAGCATACAAAACTTCTAGAATGGCTCGATTTCTAGTACCTTCTTTCTTAGAGTGATCAATATTAGTAATTAATAATTCGATTTCATGATGCGTCAAAACAGAAGGCAAAGAACGAGCTAATTTAGGCGCACTTAACAATAGAGCAGGATCTTCTGTTAGTACATCCTCAATGATCAAATAACGAAAAAAAGCCTTCAAACTAGAGATGATCCTTGCTTGAGAATTGACACTCAAACCCAACTCATTTAAATAGGTAATAAATAGTTGAAGATCACTTAATTCTAATTGCGACAAACCTTTTTTCAATTCGTGCAATTCTACAAATTCTATTAATTTTTTTAAATCTTGTAAATAGGCTATGATAGAAGCAGGAGAGAGTCCTTTTTCTAGTTGTAAAAATGCTTTAAATGATTTTATATAAGGTGTATTCATCTGCTCGTATACTTATTCTCCCAAGCTGGCTTGTACGCCAAAATCAATAACAATACGCGTTTCTGTAATTGGAATCGCTCTAAAAATAACCTTTAGTTCCATTTCAAACTCATCTTGAGTAATGTGATCTTTCATATCCAAAATAGAAGGATAAAGCTGAACGGTTCCTGCATTAGTAATCGGTAAATCTGTTTGATAAGCCATTTCTTGGCGCGCAGATCCATCTGTTGTATAGAAATAAGCTTGCTGAATGAAATCTAGGTTATTTTCACCATACTCTACAGTCATCGTAACATAAGAAGGTTGGGCATCTATCAAGTCATTTCTATTGATTCCTGGAATATCTCCCAAGACAAAATGATGTGAAAAACCAGTATTCAGTCCAGCAGGAATCGTTACATAAGCCCTAAAAGGAATGTCTATAACAGGTCCTTTTTGACAAGCACTAAAGGAACAAGCAATTATTATCAAACACAAGAAACGAAGCATGATAGTTGTTTTTTCGTTCTAAGAACGTCAGATGAAAGTTTGAGAATATTATAGTGCTTGACACTATAATATTCTCAAATTAATTAATTAGCAATGTTTTTCTTAAAGCCATCAAAGATACTATTTTGTTTTAGCACACCAACATTACAAGATCTATCGTGTTTATATTCTAAAACTAAACGTTGAGTTTGAGGCAAAAAAGTTAAGGTATAGGCTTCTTTTCCACTACAATCTTGCGCTGAATAAAGAAAGATATCGTCGTATTTGTTTTTATCCGACGTTGATTGTGTAATCAAGTTGAGAACATTTCCATTAATAACAAGCGCATTTGCTTGTGTGCTTGATTTTGTGATCTCTATTTTTTGACTTAACAATTGCTCTTTTGCAACCATAGATTCAGCACTTTCATTGGACTTGGCAACATCTTCATAAGAAGTACTACCTTCGTAGGTTCCAATTAATTGATCTCGGTAATCTTGTGGAGCAATAGGATTTAATGCTTCTTTTTCGCAACTTGTTAATAAAAAAAGGCTAGAAATAAGACAGACAAAAAATAATTTGTTCATTACGTAGTAATTGTAGGTGGTTAAATTCTTAATATTATTTAGGATAATGTTTTTTATATTTTGACAACAAATGTTAATCCAAGCTTAAGATTTGTGTTTAACTTAACGTTTTATTATTTCGTTTTTTGACAAGTCAAAGAACCTATTGTTTTAATGATTGTTTTTATGGGAACTTTAGTATAAGACGAACGTTTTTGCTCAAACGTCTACGCTGTCCCTTTATTTTTGTTAATTTTAACGTTCTCTTAAACCATTTATCGCAACACTTCATAGAAAAAAAACAAGAAATGAATAAGAAAAAAATATTTATAGGAATTGGATTGTTATTAATTGCAATGCAATTTTTTCAGATAGACAAGAGTCCCATTATGATTGATGAACGAATGACTTTTGCGACTAATGAACAACCGCCTAAAGATGTACTCGCTCAATTGAAATCTTCTTGCTATGATTGTCATTCAAATGAAACAAAATATCCTTGGTATACGTACGTAGCTCCTGTATCATTTTGGATAAGAGGTCACATCAAAGGGGCAAGAAAGGCTCTAAATTTTTCTACTTGGGCTAAGATGAGTGAAGAAGACCGAAAACATACTTTGCATGAATGTGCAGAAGAAATAGAAGAAGGACACATGCCCCCTAAAGGTTATTATAGAATGCATGGAGCCGCTTATCTAGATGATGCAAAAAAAGCATTATTACAGAATTGGTTTGAACAACAAAGTCATTAAGGACGTACCCTCTCAAGTTTATAAGCGTTTCTAAAACTTGAGAGGATACTACTTTTGTTGTTCGATACCTTAAACAAACCCATAACATTGGATCAAGAAGTAGTTACAAACGAACTTATTTATAGAATAGCTCTTAATTTAATTCCTAAAATTGGTAACAAAACAGCTTTTGAACTGCTCAATTATTTTGGCTCTGCCCAAGCTATTTTTGAAAAAAGCAAAAGCACTGACTTATGCCAAGTTCCAAAGGTAGGAAAAGTAATAGCTCAACAAATTTTGGAAAAAAGTACCCTTCAAAGAGCAGAAGAAGAATGGGCATTTACACAAAAATACAACATCAAGGTTTTGCCTCAAGAATCAGCGGATTATCCCAAAAGGCTTAGAAATTGCCCTGATGCTCCTTTTTTATTACACTATAAAGGAAATACAAATCTCAATGCCTCTAAGGTAATTGCGATAGTAGGAACCCGAAAGCCAAGCTCGCAAGGTAAATTATTTTGTGAACGATTAATACAAGATTTAGCCGTTTATAATCCACTTATAGTAAGTGGATTGGCTTACGGAATTGATGTGACAGCACATAAGAAATGTTTGGACTTGCAACTTCCTAACATTGGAGTAGTAGCACATGGCTTGGATCGAATTTACCCCAAACTGCACAAAGGAACGGCACAACGGATGACCAATTGTGGTGGCATCTTAACCGAATTTAGAACAGGGACAGAGCCTTTACCTCAACATTTTCCTATGCGTAATCGAATCATTGCAGGGATGGCGGATGCTGTCGTAGTGGTAGAAACTGCCAATCGAGGTGGCTCAATGATTACAGCTTACATTGCTAATGAATACAACAAAGATGTATTTGCGGTTCCAGGACGATTGGATGACCCGCTTTCCAAAGGTTGTAACCATTTAATCAAAACACATCGGGCTTCTTTATTAGAATCGGCAGAGGATCTTGCATACATTTTACGTTGGGAGAAAAAAGCAGAAGGACAGCAAAAACAATTATTTGCTAATTTATCCAAAGAGGAGCGTTTGATTGTTGATTTGATGCTAGGCAAAGAGGTGCATTTAGAAACGATTATTCAAGAAACTAAAATTAGTACTAGTCGAATGGCTGCATTGCTATTGGAGTTGGAATTGCGTGGTGTCATTCGGGCATTGCCTGGCAAGAATTTTCGTTTGCTTTAAAAAAAGCTTTGAGACCTTTTATTCTTGTTTAGAAAAAGAAATACCATTGAAACTTAAATTAAAATGTGTAAAAGAGATATAGAATTAAAACTTTGTTCTTGTGGTCAAAACTCGATTAGAGTAATTCAAGATTTATTTTCTGAAGAAATCAAACGCTTAGAAAAAAAAGAGACGTTGGAAGTTTTTGGATGGACTTTGGATCAGTATCTTGGGGAAGAGTGGATAGGAATGGATGGAATGATATATATGCCTGAAAATAAATTGACAGATGAATTAACAGCAGATTTTTTTCTAAAAGAATTAAATGAAAATGAATGCTTTGACTTTGAATATATTCCAAATGAAGGCGATAATCTAATATTTCAGTTAAAATATATCTTTGATAGAAAAGGACGCCGTAAAAAAAATACTAGAATGGGATTCATATCTTTCATCTTTAAAGGTGAAAAATGGACAATTAATTCATACAACTGTTTTTATGACAAAACAGAAAAGATGAAGGAAGGAGTTGTGAAGGTGAATAAGTCTCCAACAAGTTCTTAGTTTACATCTACCTTTATAAGTTTATAATTTTGAGTGCCATAAATAGAACTAAGGGTAACAACCAAAACACCACTTGGAAAATCCTTCAAGTGAATACCCAAATTATGTCTTCCTGCTCCTAATTGGATACTCTTTTGTTGGCTGCCATTAATGGATTGAAAGGTTAGTGTACTATTCGCTGCTAGGTCTAAGAATAAATCGTTGAAAAACGGATTAGGATAAGGGACATTATGATAGAAGGCATCTCCTTCAACATAGACAATTTGGGAATAATGATAGGTACCATCTAAGTCTATTTGCTTTAACCGATAATAGATGTTTTGCCTAGAATTGGGGTCTTGAAACTGATAATTAGCCCCCTTAAACTTATCTCCCTTTGCAGCAATTATTCCAATAGATTCAAATGTAATTCCATCGGTTGATTTTTCTAACTCAAAATGACTATTTAAGAATTCAGAACCCGTTTGCCAGTGTAAATATACCCAGTTGCCTTTGGCTATAGCATCAAAAGAGATGAATTCAACAGGCAACAAGACTGTGCTATTGACAACAACATTATCTAAGGTCAAGGTTTCGCTTCCAGCAGTATTGCGCATAACGACTCTTATAACTAAAGTATTTCCTGAAAGTCCATTTTGAGTAACAGTTGTACTGCCCCAATCGGCATCTGTAAAAGCACCATTTTGGCTATCTCCAGTAAGTGTATGTCCTATACTTCCATCACCATTCCAATTTTCAATGATAATAAATGGATTGCCATCAATACTATAAGAAACATCAAAGTAATCAATGTTAAGACCACAACCACAGCCAGGACCTTCATGGTCACCTGTTTCAATGGCATCTAAAGAAAAAGAGACGTTACTAAATCCAGCAATGTTAATTGCTTGAGATTCCCAAGTAGAAAAATCATTAACATCTTGCCCTAAAAACGCACCACTCCTAACTTCAAAAAAATCTCCTGTTGTGCAAGCGCCACAAACACTTGTCCAACTACCAGCAGTTCCTGTTGTAGTTCCATCTGCATAAGTATTAAAATTCTCTTGCCAAATAATTTGTGCTGAGGCAGCAGTTGTAAAACCCAAGAAAAATAGATATGTAACTATTATTTTCATATTGGTTGTTTGTTGATCTTGAAATGAATTGTAAACTGTTGATTTACAAATGTAAAGATACAGTTTTATAAAACACTAAATTCGTACCAATAGATTAATAAATTATTAAGTTTTGAAAAAAATTAAGCATAAATAGTAGCGACAAGTTTCCTACTTCCCCCTTGGTTTCTAAATTCACAAAGATAAATTCCTTGCCAAGTACCTAAATTTAAAGCACCATTGGTAATCGGAATTTGGATAGAGGTACCAACCAAAGCCGATTTGATGTGTGCAGGCATATCATCTGGTCCTTCTAATGTATGTACCAAGTAAGGTAAGTTTTCAGGAACTAAGGCATTAAAAATACTTTCAAAATCAGTTCTAACATCTGGATCTGCATTTTCATTGATCGTTAAACCAGCAGAAGTGTGTTGAATGAATAAATTAAATAAGCCTGTTTGTGGGAGAGGAGGCAATGTTTCTAAAACTTCTTGAGTAATTAAGTGAAAACCTCTTTTTTGAGGTTTTAGGCTAAATTCTACTTGTTGAATCATAATATTAATGTTTAATGGATGGATTTTTTTTGTAAAGAAACTGTAATTTTCAAAAAAAAATGAAAGTTTCTTGAAGTTTATATTTTTAGGTCAACTTTTTGTCCGCTTTTTTTGTTATTTTTATGCACTTTCTTTTGGATCGTTAAGGATGAATAGGAAATTATTTTTTAATAGCAATATTATTATGAAAAAAGCAAAACGAATAGTAGTCTGGTTCCGAAAAGACCTACGCTTGCATGACAATGAAGCATTAACAGAGGCTATAGAAAATAGTGAGGAAGTAATCCCTATTTATGTTTTTAACGAAGAAGAATTAATGGGAGCAACACCTTATGATGTTCAAAAAACAGGCTGTTTTCGAACTCAGTTTTTATTGGAAAGCGTTGCCCATCTTCAAGATAAATTGAGAAAAAAAGGGATTGATTTAGTTATTCGGATGGGGAAGCCAGAAGAAGAGGTCTTTAAATTGGTGCAAGAAGTTGAAGCAAGTTATGTTTATGCAAACATGGAGCGAACACATGATGAGGTCTTGGTTCAGAACAGCTTAGAGAAAAACCTGTGGTCAGCAGGCTTAGAAATTCTATTTTTTAGAGGTAAGATGTTATATTATACGCAAGATTTGCCTTTTCCTATTGCACATTCACCAGATACCTTTAGCACGTTTAGAAAAGAAGTAGAGCGTTTTGTAATGATTCGAGAACCATTACCAGAGCCTACTAATTTTACTACTTGGACAATTGACATAGAGCATCGAGACTTGCCTACTTTAAAAGAGTTGGGGCATGAGAAGAAAACGCAAGATGGACGAGGTGATTTACAATTTGAAGGAGGAGAAGCGGCTGGATTAAATCGCTTGCTGACTTATTTTGGAGCCGAGCGCTATTTGGATAATTTTGTAGATAGCCGATATGAATTGAAAGGAACAAATGTTGCCTCTCGTTTGTCTCCTTGGTTAGCATTGGGTTGCCTTTCTCCAAAAGAGGTTTATGCTCAATTAAAAAAATATGAAAAAAAATACAAGTCCAATAAATCTACTCAAACTTTTTTATTAGAGTTACTTTGGAGAGACCATTATCGTTTGATGGGGAAAAAGTATGGGGATAAAATTTTTGAAGAAGGTGGCATTCGGGGACAAGAAACAAAAAATTTGAGCGAAGACATAATCGTATTTAATCAATGGAAGGAGGGAAAAACAGAGGTGAATTTGATTAATGCTTGTATGTTACAACTCAAAAATACAGGCTTTTTATCTCATAAAGGCCGTCAATTAGTTTCTAGTTATTTAGTAAACGATATGGGAATTCATTGGCGGATGGGAGCTACTTACTTTCAACACATCCTAATTGATTATGATATTTGCTCGAATTGGGTCAATTGGAATGTAGTAGGGGGGGTTGGACCAGATACCAAAGAAGATCGTTATTTGAATATTGAGAATCAAGCCAAGCGATTTGATAGTAAAGGTGATTACACAGATTTATGGTTGGGGTCCGTTTGTTCTTAAGATGAAGCAAATTCTATGGATGATAAGTTTGAGTTTTTTTTCAAGTTTATCAATAGCACAAAATACGGGAGATTTTCAAGTTGAACCCTTAAAGAAAATTAAAAAAAAAGTACGACAAAATCTGAAAGGCTTTGGAGTACGGATAAAGAATGTTCGTTATCGAGGGAAACGTCGTGCTATCAGTGAATTTTGGAATGCAGAACCTATTTTCCAGATGTCTCATGGCATTATTCTTTCTACAGGAATCGCTCAGACAGCTGAAGGTAATAATGATAATAAAGGAAAAACAGGGGTAAATCAAAGAAAAGGGCATCGAGCATTTAAAACAGTAACGAACAAAAAGCTCTATGATGCTGCGGTCTTGCAGTTTGATTTTTATCCTAACTCGGATTATATTTCTTTTAATTTTATTTTTGCTTCCGAAGATTATCCAGAGTTTATTGCTTCTGGTTATAACGATATACTTGCTTTTATATTAACCTTACCCAATGGTGAAAAAGTTAACTTAGCAACCTTACCCAACTCAGAGGAATTAATTTCTGTTGCCACTATTAATCCAACAACTAATCCTCAATACTATGTTAATAATAGCGAACAAGGAGTACCTGTAATTACTACCAAGCAAGATACCTTTCTAGAGACCAACTCCACACATAGAATGTTGTTAACTCGTTCTTGGGATGTTCAAAAAGCAAGTACTTCAAGAGCTAATTATCCAATTCAGTTTGATGGCTTTACGAAAGTTATGAAGGCACAATACCCTGTATTAGCCAATCAAAAATATCGCCTACAAGTTGCAATTGCAGATAATGGAAATTCAATTTTTGACTCGGCTGTTTTTATAGAAATGGAAAGCTTACACAGCCACAAAACTGCTAACTTCCAAACTGGAATTTTGAGTAAAAATCCCAATTATTATTACCAAATAGATACCCTTTCTAGTACTCGTATACAATCTGTAATTACCGACCATCCTTCTAGACCTGCTGTTTGTCTAGAGCAGCCAGCCGATTTATTGTTTAATTATGATTCTCCAGTTTTGAGTCCATTGAATCAATCTTTGCTGAATAAGTTGAGCCAACAATTGCAAGAATGTCCAGATTTGAATCTTAAAATAAAGGGCTATGCTGCTGCTAAGAATAACAACCGTTACAATCGAAAGTTATCAAGAGAAAGAGCAGAACGAGTTAAGATTTATTTAATGCAATTAGGGGTAGCAAGTGATCGAATTGATGTAAATTGGCAGGGGGATGGAGCTGAAACAATCAAAAAAACATTGGCTCAAAATCGGCGGGTTCAACTAGAAGTGTTTACAAAATAATCTGAAAATGGAAGAAAAAAAATCGAAAGGAACAGTCTTAGAGGTAGCACAGGTATTTTTTAAATTAGGTTGTGTTGCTTTTGGAGGTCCAGCAGCACACGTAGCGATGATGGAGGACGAATTGGTCACAAAACGAAAGTGGATGAGTCGCCAGCATTTTTTAGATTTGATGGGAGCTACTAATCTTATACCTGGACCAAACTCTACGGAAATGACCATGCATTGTGGACATGAACGAGCAGGTGTATTGGGCTTATTTGTAGCAGGGATATGCTTCATTTTTCCTGCGGTTGTTATTACAGGGATTTTTGCTTGGTTTTATGTAGAATACGGAAACCTACCAGCCGTTGCGCCACTGATTTTTGGAATCAAACCTGCGGTTTTAGCCATTATTGCAGGAGCGATTTATAAGCTCAGCAAAAAAGCTTTAAAAAGTGTAGAGTTAGCGGTTTTAGGACTACTTGTTTTGATCGTTAGTTTGTTGGGTGTGAATGAAATTGCGGCTTTGTTGGTGGCAGGGATATTGGGGACGATTTACTTCACTAGCAAAAGCGAATGGAGCAGAACACCCAAGTCTATTTTTCCAATTTTATTCTTACAGACAGGAGGCGCATTGACGACTAAAATAACAGGTCTAAGTGTCTTTTGGAGTTTCTTAAAAGTAGGAGCTGTTTTGTATGGAAGTGGTTATGTTTTGTTTGCCTATTTGGATGCAGAGTTAGTAGCCAAAGGTTTATTGACACGCCCTGAGCTAATTGATGCTATTGCAGCAGGACAATTTACGCCTGGTCCTGTCTTGTCTACAGCAACTTTTATTGGCTATCAATTGGCAGGATGGACAGGAGCAATTGCAGCAACACTAGGCATCTTTTTACCTTCTTTTATCTTTGTTTGGCTACTCAACCCTTTGGTTCCGAAAATGCGTTCCTCTAAACCTTTGGGCTTTTTCTTGGACTCTGTAAATGTAGCTGCCTTAGCCGTTATGGTCAATGTTTTGATTGAAATGAGTTTAGAAACGCTGTTTGTAAGCGCTTCTTGGATGCTTGATTGGCGGGCTTGGGTGATTGCTGTATTTGGTGCGGTCTTGATTTTTGGTTTTAAGAAAGTCAATGCGATGTGGATTGTAGTTGGAGGGGCTTTGTTGGGGTATTTGTTGATGCTGATTGGATAAAATCTAGAGATGGAGTGCATACGTTTTAAGTTATATCAATTAGGTATTGCTTGCTATTTTACTATTGTTAATAGAACTTTAAAACATTAATTAAAAGATGAATAGCATATTTGAAAAGCTATCTCTTAGGTAACCATCTTCTTCAACTAGCTTCCAAGATTCGTATACCGTATCGTCTATTGAGTTTTCTTCCCAGTTTTCTATAAGATGATTATTTCTTCGGTGAAAAAAAGCCCCAGAGAATGCAATTTCTTTGGAACGATAATATGCTTCAATCGAACGCATGGAATGGCTCTTAAAAGTATATACATTTGTATTTGAAGAACTATCTATGGAAATGGTGCCTTTGGAATAAACGGTTAATTTATTCTTTCTTATTTGGAAAATAATATAATAATTTTCTTTTACAGAGATACAGGTATTGTATTCTTCTGTTGTGTCAGAATAGGCAAAATAAGTTTTATTGGGATTATAAAGATACTCCTTTTGCGAGGCATCAAATATATCTTTCCCTTGAGGAATCAAGCCTGGATGAATTTTGACCCTTTTTGCTGCTGATTTTTGATAGATTTGAAATTCTCGTTTCTTTTTTTCTACCTCCCTTTTAGCAGAAACTTGTGTCAATAGAAAGATTAATAAAATAAATGAAACGATAGCTATGCTCATATAATAGGCTACTTTGTTTCTCATCTTTTAAGTGTGTTCAGTACGCTTAATTAATTTCATCGGCTCCAGCGTCCAATTGATTGGCAGTTCGAGCATCCCCGTCAATATCCGTCAGAGGGAAATCAGTAATACCAACTGCAAACCCCTTCGCAGAACTAGAGGTCTTAATATGTAAATCTCGATTGTTAAAATCCACAAAGTCAATGCCTGTGTTCGTTTCTAAATTTTGAGTTTGGCTGACAGGATCAACATGATCAACATAATTGCTTCCTCCATCTGTTCGTATCAAAATATTTCCATAAACTTCTACAGCAACATCAGACATCCCTGAGGCGACCCCAATACAAGACTTATTGTTTGTAATAAGGGTGTTAAACCGCAGAATTGAATTGCCGATGTGATAAGAGGAATTCCCGTTGGTGTTTAAGTTAATTCCTCGACTACCATTGTCGTAAATAACATTGTTTTGAACCAATAAGGTTCCATCTTCACCAGGATGATCTGAATAATAAGAAATACCATGCTTAGTGGCATTAGATAAAGTATTGGCACTGATCTCTCCATAAGATCGAACACTAATACAATTTCCATTATTATTACTAATATCATCAATCGTGTTCTTAGAAATTAAAAAATTCTTGCCTTGAAAGTAAATGCCATGATGTGGTGCACCAGCGGCACTGCTAGCACCATCCAATCCTACTTTGTAAATAACATTATCTACAATAGACACGTTGGAATGCGTTTCATAGGCGAGTATTCCATTCTCTTTTATGTTGTAGATTTGATTGTTTTGGATTTGAACGTTATTAGAAGCACCACTATTTCTAAAGCGAATAGCATCTTCTTCAATATCTCTGAAAATACAGTTTCTGATAATTAAATTATCAACATCTCGAATTTGTAAACCGTCCCCCTCAATATTTTCAAAAATACAATTCTCAATAATTAGCCCATCATAGGTATGCCCATCAATAAATACCGTTTCATTAAATGTTTCCCCATCAATTAAGACCATTTCTTGAGGTTTGATGCGGTTGTCTTTTTGACAAGAAGAAAATCCAATGAGAAGTGTGAAAATTAGAGCAATTAAAAAGTAAGGCATAATTGTGCGTTTATTTATGAAAAAGGAGACATAATTTTGTTCCTGTTAGACTTCGCTATTGAGAAATCGTTTAAGGTGATGTCTAATAATCATTATTCCATTGAAAAATCAACGGAGTATTAATAATAATATTTATTGTTCAAATTATTGTTGTACATCTATGATGTTGGTAATGATTAGATATAAAAAGAGACTAATAAGGATCAAGTTTCCAATTAATCCAATCATCATTTTACGGTTGCTTGGTTCTTGTTGTAGAATACTTCTTATTCCTCGAAAAAATCCCAAAAAACTAAGTAGAATAGCGGCAAGTATCGGAAAACCAAAAATTATAGTTAAAATATCACGTTGGAAATCAGTAAATACGGCTATCAAAACGCCAATAATAAAGAATAAATAAATAAAGAATGCTTGCTTAAAGTTTTGATACGACTTATTAGAATAGTGATAACTAATTTCTTTGTCTGCGTCTAGAATTTCATTCATATTTGTGTGATTAAGTCTGATAAAACAAAACTATAATATAGTATTATTTAATAAAAATGACTTAATTTGCAAAACTAGAAGTACTCAAAAAGTTTTTTAATAAGAAATCCAAGAAAAAATGAATAAAGACTTATTTGAGGTGCATTATTTAGACGAAAATCATCCCATTTTTATAGGAAATTTTCCTAAACTGTTGAAAGAAGAATTGCCTAATTTTGAAAGCTTGTGGGAGATGCATCCTAAAGATTATCACCTCGTGAAAATCTTAGGAAAAGAGATTCCAACACCCCGTTGGCAGCAAGCCTATGGCTTTGATTATGAATATACGGGCTCAAAGCAAAATGCTTTGCCGATAGGTGCCCAATTAAAGCCTTTTCAAGATTGGTGCAAAAAAGAGATTCATCCTCAAATGAACAGTTTGTTACTTAATTGGTACGAGGGAGAGAAGAAGCATTATATTGGTCCACACCGAGATTCTCCTTTTGGTTTACTAAAAGGCAGTCCGATTGTGACGATTTCTTTAGGAGAGGAGCGTGTTTTTCGCTTTCGTCCTTGGAGAGGAAAGGGCTATCAAGATTTTGTGGTAAAAGATGGTAGTGTGGTGATTATTCCTTGGGATACGAATAAAACTTGGACGCATGAGGTGCCGCACTTTGTGAGATTTAAGAAACGAAGAATTTCAGTAACCCTGCGTGTCTATGAGGAATAAAGGAACGCAATAAATAAATTTGAAAACTTAAAAATGCGTGTTTCAAGTACATTTTTAAGTTTTCAAATTGACTGATCTTTGATCACATACACGATTAGCTTGCTTGGTGTAACTTAAGTAAATCAAGTATATTATTTCAAGCCTAATTCACGAATACGCTCATCAAGAAATTGACCTGCTGAAATGTCATCATAACCTTTTGGGGTCTCTTCAGAAACACAACCTTCCAAACAAGATAAGTCCATGTCACTACGAGGGTGCAAGAAAAATGGTGCAGAATATCTAGGGAAACGCATCGATTCTTTATCCAAGTTAATGACACGGTGAATCGTAGATTTTAAGCGACCATTAGTATGACGGTGTAGCATATCTCCAATATTGATAACAATTTCGTTTTCGTTTGGAGAAATATCTACCCATTCGCCTGCTGAATTCTTTGCTTGCAAACCTTTAGCAGAACCACCCATTAGTAAGGTAATCAAGTTAATATCGCCATGAGCAGCCGCACGAACAGCACCTTCTTCCACTTTGTCTAAATCCTTAACAGGGAAGTAGTGCAACAAACGCAAGACACTATTGCCATTGTGGATTTTTGCATCAAAATAATTTTCATCTAAATCTAAGTACAAGGCAATTGCACGTAGTAAATTACAGCCCGTTTGCTCAAACGTACTATATATCTTTTTACCTAAAACTTCTAAACTAGGCACTTCTTCCATCCAAATGTTGTCAGGATACTCAGCTTTTAAGGCAGGCTCGTTAACAACTTCTTGTCCAATATGCCAAAACTCTTTTAGATCAGGTACTTTTTCTCCTTTTGCAGTTTCTCTACCTTTAGAGATGTAGCCTCTTTGACCTCCATTACTTAAGTCTTCATATTGTTGTTTAATGTCTTGTGGTTGGTCAAAAATCTCCTTAGAAACTTGAAAAAGTTCTTGGCGTAATTCTTCTGATACGCCGTGATTTTTTACTATAACAAAACCAATTTGAGAAAAAGCATCTCCTAAATCCTGAATAAATTGTTTGCGTTTTTGAGCATCTCCAGATATAAAATCGTGGTAGTCAACAGTTGGAACGGTCTGTAAAGCCATCTTATAGTTTGTTTTGAAAAAAAGATTAAACAAGTATTTGCTGTGAATATACAACTTTACGAGCAGTTGAAAAAGCGGTTGTTAAAATATTTGTTGTGGAATAAATAAAGTACGGTCTTTATAGTTTCTTGAATTATGGACTCAAATTAATCAATGAAATATACCTTTTTAATCTTTCCATTCTCAATATGATAAATAGCTGTTGCTTCCATTGTTTTCTCTCCAAACTGAACCTTTTCCTTGTCAATAATAATATTGCCTTGAACAATTCTTTCCTTTAATTCACAGTGTAAAGTAGGCGTGTTTTCAAATAGACTCGTATATTGTTTTCTCATGGTTTCTTTGCCTTTGTATAAGAGTTTATCAGGAAAGGAATAGACTTCAACATCTTCTGCATAAGGTGCTAAAAAAGCATCAATATTTCTGAAATTGTAAGCATTTAATTGTCGTTGTGCTAAATCTTCTGGATTGTCTTCTAAGATTTCATTTGGTTTAAAAACGCTTCCTCTATTAATAACCGTATTAATTTTAGTCAAATTTTCAATGTGATCAATAGGATTTGCATCTAACAAAATAAAGTTTGCTTTCTTACCTACATTGATGCTTCCAAATTCATGTTCTTTATTCAATATTTTAGCCCCATTAATTGTTGACGCTTCTAAGATTTTCCAGTTACTCAAACCACCTTTTTTCATGGCTTGAAGCTCTGCCAAATAAGAAGAAGCGTGTAACGTA
>ENA-ORXM01003080-ORXM01003080.1-marine-metagenome-genome-assembly--contig:-NODE-3080-length-17459-cov-6.598895_pt1 | contig 17459 bp, 17 predicted proteins | sample MGYA00237867_ERZ511480 | MGnify/ENA primary metagenome ERZ511480 (study PRJEB26309, sample SAMN06266103) | marine metagenome | isolation source: Algal blade | place: United Kingdom:Sidmouth, United...
TGCGGACGACCAAGAAGACGACAACGTAATACAGCTTACAATGAAAGCCGTCGTAAAATTCTATAATATAGTTTTGCTATCCATATTTTTTGCGATAGCTCTTATCTCTCATTCCTATGCTCAATCTGATAATAACTCTGAGTTTAATAGCTTTGCAAAGCACGAACTTTTGGACCTATCAATCAATATGAGCCAGCTTCAATCTGGCACTTTGGAATACAGGCTCAAGAAAGTAATCCATAATAGACGCGCAAACTATATTATGCGTCAGCTCGATGGTTATTCCTTTACCAACGCAACTGAAAGACGAAAAGCAAAGACGTATTTGGAAAGTCAAATTCCAATCATTGAAGACCCTCGCTTTTACCGTAGGCTCAAAACCTATTATGAAACCTATGGTGCTCCAAAGGCGATACAAGAACCTAAGCGCCCTCAGATTACCACTAAGCAAACTGTGCCTCCTAATGCAAAAGGTCAAAATACCGTTCTAGCAGATGAAGAATTCTTTGCTCGTATAGGTCAGGAAATAGCAGAGAAAAGAAAAAGGGAGGAATTTCAGAGAAAGGTGTTAGTTCCGTGGGGCATTTCGTTTCTAGCACTTTGGGCTTTTGTGTTTTTTATAATTGCAAAAGACTTTATTACTGAAGCATCTTTTCGTTATCAACGGGCTGCGGGTATTAGCTTCCTTGTGACGCTGGGTGTCGCCCTGTTCATGGCTTTACTAATCATAGGGCCAAAATACTTTTAACTTAAGAGCCAAAAATTTTTCTGAAAAATATCCGGCGCGAGCGAGCGGGGGACGTATATACCAATGTTCGCCGCGTCTCTAAGTCCTGTTGGCCCATAGGGGGGCATACAAGAACAGACAATGCTCATCTACTTACGCGTTACCCAATTAGTCCCTGAAAAATCAATAATAGAAGCGCCCCAATCTAAAACTATCACGAGCCAATAGTGGGATACAAAGTGGGATATGAATAAATGCAATGCAATATAGAGCAATAAATTCAGTATCTTAACGATTAAATTTGGTGGAGCCTAGGGGAGTCGAACCCCTGACCTCTTCGCTGCCAGCGAAGCGCTCTACCAGCTGAGCTAAGGCCCCTTTAAAAAGGTTGGCGCTGTGTAATCATCCACAGCGCCCTGGTCAATATATATTCCCGCTTTGGGCCATAAAGCCCGCGAGAAATAAATTAGATTTCGACTTCTTCGACATCGTCATCATCATCGGCGTCGTCCGGCGGCGGCATGACGTTTTCGTCTTCATCGTCAACCAGCGCGGCGTCCGCGTCTTCGTCATCATCCGTTTGGAAGCCGTCAAATTCAGGCTTGTCATCATCGTCATCTTTGGCCCCGCCGATAACAGCCACATCGTCGCCGTCCAGCTCTAACTCTTTGGCCGCTTCTTCTTCTTCGTCGATATCATCTTCATCGATGTCTTCTTTCTTGGGCTTATCCGCTTCGTCCAGATCATCATCCTCGTCATCCTCATCGGGCTTTTCAGGGGCGAGAGGCTCGAGCGGCATGATAGGCGCAGGCTCAAGCTCGGCCGGATCAAAGCTATGTTGGCACATCGGACAGATGGCCGGGTTGCGTGTCAAATCGTAAAATTTAGCTTCGCATTCGGGGCAAACGCGTTTTTCGCCAAGTTCAGCCTTCTTTGCCATGAGGGACCTCGTATAATACTGTATCTTGTGACAGATGTCACTTGCGCCCTTGGTTCTGAGCGCTAAAAGCGCGTCTTACCGTTTAGGGGCGGCGAGTCAACAGGCAATAGGAACGGAAAGTAGTAACAGATGTCAGTGACCTCACATCGAGCAAAAGCTCTCAGTGGAACCGTGCGCGCGCCAGGCGATAAATCCATCTCGCATCGCGCCCTTATTTTCGGCGCTATGGCCGAGGGGACAACCACTGTAACAGGCCTGCTCGAAGGCGCAGACATTCTCTCGACTGCCGTAGCTATGCAGGACTTTGGCGCGAAGATAGAGCGCGAAGCCGATGGCACATGGACAATTATAGGCTGCAGCGAAAAAGGGTTTCAATCCCCCGCGGGCAGCGTCGATTGCGGCAATGCCGGCACAGGGGTGCGCCTCATCATGGGCGCGGCGGCAGGCTATAAGTTGACCGCAACCTTTACAGGCGATGCCTCGCTCTCTTCCCGTCCCATGGGCCGTGTGCTCGACCCCCTCTCGCAGATGGGCGTGAGCTATAAAGCCAAAGAGGGTGGCCGCTTGCCCGCCACGCTGACATCTGACGGCAAGCTTGCCCCGCTTGACTACACCCCGCCCCATGCCAGCGCGCAGGTCAAATCTGCCATATTGCTCGCAGGTTTGAACACAGACGGCATCACGACAGTCAATGAGCCGAAGCTCTCGCGCGATCACACAGAAAACATGCTTAAAGCTTTCGGCGCCGACGTTACGGTTAAGCCCCACGGCGAAGGCCAGAAGGTCAGCGTCAAAGGCCCTGTCACGCTAAAGGCGACGAACGTCACTGTGCCGGGCGATCCCTCCTCTGCCGCCTTTGCGATTGTCGCCGCGCTGACCACGCCTGGCTCTGACATCATCATTGAAAACGTCATGATGAACCCGACCCGCACGGGACTGTTTGAAACGCTCACAGAAATGGGCGGCTATATACGTTCGGATAATTTCCGCACCTCCGGCGGCGAAGTTATCTCTGACATCCACGTTAAGCATTCCAAGCTTCACGGCGTCACCGTACCGGAAAAGCGCGCCCCCTCTATGATTGACGAATATCCTATCCTCGCCGTAGCGGCGGCCTCAGCCAGCGGCACAACGATTATGCGCGGCATTGCCGAAATGCGCGTCAAAGAAAGCGACCGTATCAGCGCGACTGTTGCCCTGCTCAAGGCGAACGGCGTCGAGACCACGGAATATGAGGACGGCTTTGCGGTCAAAGGCGGCGCGGTGGCGGGCGGCGGCATGGTCACAACTCATCACGACCACCGCATCGCCATGTCAGCGCTCATCCTCGGACTGAACGCTGCCCAGCCCGTCAGCATTGATGACGGGTCGATGATTTCGACCAGCTTCCCAACGTTTTTTGAGCTGATGAACGGGTTAGGGGCTCTGATAGATTATGCCAAAGGTAAATAAATTCGATCAAAAACGGCTAATATATTATGCGACTCGAAGCGAGCATAATGCGTTATTGGACTTCATAAAGGCTCGTGGTCTGCACTTAATACCATTAAACTTTAAAGATACAGAGTTTTCAGAAGAAGGTTTACTTTCAGGCAATATTGATGCCTGCAATTTAAGCCCAATTCCATTTGAAGAACTTGTAGCTTATCCAGTTCTAAAACGGTTTCACGAAAATTCTTGGCATGAAATAGATATAAAATATCCTATTATCAGCTGGTTATGGACTCGCGAGCCTCCGGGTTATTGCCTAGACGGTCGTATCACTTGGCAAGCCATATCTGGGTCTTCCTCTATGTACCTTTCAGAAGAAGGAAAAGAAAAAGCTTTATCACTGGGCCTCGAATATATGAAATATAATTCTGAAATGAAGGGTCATTTACTTGCTATCGGCAGATGGTTACGTAAAAATTATGATAATCTCGAAAAAGGCAGCCCTTTATGGTATTCGCCAGAGACAGCTAGAAAATATCAATCAGGGGAATTGGACTGCTGTACATTCGTACCCGGCAGTGTCGATCTGAATACTATCTATGTCGACGATAGTGGAAAAAAAATAGGTGAAGTCACGACTCGAGATTGGAAAATATTTAATTTTCTTAAATCGCGCAGAAAAAAGAAATGACACATAATTTTACAATCGCCATAGACGGCACTTTCGCCAGCGGCAAAGGCACATTGGGCAAACGATTAGCCGCGCATTACGGACTGGATTATCTCGACACAGGCAAGCTCTACCGCGCCGTCGGCTATGCGGTGATGCAAGCGGGCGATGATCCCGACACTGCCGCCCATGCCGCTAAGGCCGCTAAAGCGCTAACGGGGCAAGAGCTGGACGACCCCATCCTCAAAAGCGGAGAGGTCGCGGTCAATGCCTCCAAAGTCGCCGTCCATCCAGAGGTGCGAGAGGCGCTATTCCAATTCCAACGCGATTTCGCGGCCAAAGGCGCCGTGCTGGACGGGCGCGACATAGGCACCGTCATCTGCCCCGACGCCGACGTCAAATTCTATGTCGATGCCACAGCCGAGGTGCGCGCGCGGCGCCGCCACACAGAGCTAAAAGGCTACGGCGAAGACATCACCTTCGAGACCGTCCTCGCGCAATTAATAGAGCGCGACAACCGAGACAAAAACCGCAAAGAGGCCCCGCTAAAAGCTGCAGACGACGCGCACCTAATAGAGACAAGCGTCATGGGCATAGATGAGGTATTTGAGACAGCGGTGAAGATTGTGGACGCTGTTTTGGAGGGGTAGGCGATGGTGGGCGCTAGCCGACTAAAAGATTATAAAAGTTAATCATCAAGACCTTTTAAAATTTTCTTCTTTAGGTCTGAAATTGTTTTTTTATAATCTCGTTTAAAAATAGGTTTCATTGGATTTTGCTCTACTGTTTCAAGAATAATATAAGATAAATCCACCTTTGAAATTTTTTCGTCTATCATTCTTTCATAAGCTTTCAGTTTTTCTGCTTTCCGATTCCCATTGAAATAGCCTGCTGGAAAAGTTTGTTTGCTGTGACCTGCGCCTGCGCGGGGATGAAAGGTCAGTGTGTGATTGTAGGTAAGGAGATAATCGCGGTGATGCATTATTCCACCTCACACGATATTTTAAGCAACAATGCATCCAGAAAATTGTCACCTCGTCTTCAGCACCTGAAACATTTGGACTTGTTAAACGCGTATCGTCGATTACGGTTGGGGCTTAAGTCATAGGAGATATGCATGAGTGAAGCCCCAGATTGTGGTTGCGGCAGAAGTCCCACTGGCAAATGTATTGGGTGGCATGAGCTGTCTGAAGACGATTATCTTAAGAATCTGAAGACGATTATCTTAAGAAGAAGACAGCCTATGAAGATAGGAAAAAGAAAAAGAAGTAGCACTTTTATTATCTAGCGTAACTAGTACGACTAAAATTCTTGTATTCAACTCTACGCTTGCAAGAGAATCTTAGAGCACTAGATTGCATATTTTTCGACATGAGTAAAAATTGTGACAAAGCTGACCTACCGTCCTGACATTGATGCCTTGCGCGCCTTAGCCGTTATGTCAGTTATCTTTTTCCACATCAAAGCAGATTTGCTGCCGGGCGGGTTTTTGGGCGTTGATATATTTTTCGTCATATCGGGTTACCTCATTACCAAAATAATATTGGGGCATGAGGGACCGTCAAAAAGTTTCTTTCCTGAATTTTACGAGCGCCGTATTCGCCGCCTTATTCCGCCCGCTATCCCGGTGGTTCTTTTCTCCTTTATCGCAGGTTTAATATGGCTCTCCGCAGGACAGCTTGCGAGTCTGTCAAAGAGCATCATCGCCTATAGCGGCTTTGTGTCTAACTGGCTGTTCCTCTCCGAGGTGAATTACTTTGATGTGCCAGCGCACTATAAACCCCTGCTGCATACTTGGTCGCTCTCCGTCGAAGAGCAATTCTACCTCTTATTTCCCATCATCATTCTGTTTTTGAAGAAAATTCATCAAAAGTGGGTCACTGCCTTTTACGCCTTGGTTTTTGTAGCATCATTAGCGCTAAGTTATGTTTTCATGTTTTCTGGCAATAGCGAAGCTGCATTTTTCAATAGCTTTGCGCGGTTTTGGGAAATTGCTCTTGGGGGCCTTCTGGCTTGCGGAGCCATTCCGCAGTTAAACTCAAAAGGCTTGCAGGAAGCTATGACAGCCCTTGGTCTGCTAATGATTGCCGCCTCATTGTTTTTTGTTCGAGAGACTATGGATTATAATGGCCTGGGCTCGCTTGTTCCAACCCTTGGCACCGCCATGGTCATTCACGCCAAAAGTGAGGGGCTAGGTAAACTTATCTCGCTACCACCCGTGCGGGCCATAGGGCTTATCAGCTACGCCATGTATTTGTGGCATTGGCCCTTATTTGTTTATATTAAATTTGTGTTCCCAAGCGCGGGTGCTGTACATTATTTAATTGCGATCGTCTTGACGATACTCTTGTCCACGCTCTCATATTTTTTGATAGAGCAGCCCATTCGAAAAAAGACTTTTTTGAAATCAAGAAAGTCAGCTTATATTTTATTTCTAGTCACAACTTTATTATTCGTCGGTATGTCTATTGCCACACTAATAGGAAAAGGCTGGCCCCAAAGATATACAGCTGCAAAGAATTATACGTCGCACCGAGCCGCGCAGCTCATTGACTGGCGCGAGAAATCCCTGCGAACGAAATGTTGGATTGGGCATAAGGATGATTTAAAACCCGCTATTGATAACTGTATCACCTATAGCAAGAAGAAACCGAATGTGCTTTTATTGGGTGACTCCCATGCCGCGCATCTTCTACCGGGTTTAGAAAAGAATTTTCCTCAAGCTAATTTTTCGCTCCTCGCTGTAGATAGTTGCTACCTGATAAAACGCCGCGCAAACCAAAGTCCTGCCTGTAATGAACTCTCAAGTTGGGTAGAAAACACAGACCTTAGCGCATTCGACTCTATTTTATATTCTGGCCGTAATCTAAATACGGATATACCAGCGCAAACCTTGCAGCGATTAAATAAAATTGCTTCGGACACCAAGCTCTACTTTGTCGGCCCCGTCCCCTATTTCGAACCCAACATGCCAACACTGTTCCCGACCCTGACGGGGAGAATGAGTGATGCTGATATCGATCAAAAATTCCAAGACGCGCTCTCTGCTGAGAAGTTTGAAAAAGACAAAGTGTTTCGCGTTATGTTCGCCGAAAACCCCAAGATAAATTATATCTCAATGACAGACATCGTCTGCCCTGACAACAAATGCCAGTTCCGCGACCCAGAGGGCTGGCCTATTCTTTTGGACAATTCCCATTTTAGCGTCGAAGCCTCAGAAATGTTTTTGAGGAGTCTGGATTTTGATTTTGGAGACTAGTATCTGCGCCTTGGGCGCCCAATACAGAAACCGAATACTGGATTACGTTTGACTTTGCCCAAGTTACAACCGTAGCATTTATCTTCAGTCGTCAACATTACAACCTTACGCGTGGTTCTTATGAAACATCTTACATCCGTCTTATCCGTCCTCCTGCTCACAAGTGCTCTTTCGCTGGTAGGGTGTAGCCCTGCGGGGGATAAGGGGTCGTCAAAAGCTCCGGCCGCCGAGCGCGTTATCGCCACATCAGGCGGGCTTAATGTGAGTGCGCAGGATAAGCGCCAATATGCTTACAAGACGCTCCCCAATGGATTGAAAGTTGTTGTTGTCTCAGACCCGGACGCGGATAAGGCGGCGGCCTCTTTGGATGTCCACATCGGACATATGGCTGACCCTGCCGATAGAGAGGGCATCACCCATTTCCTAGAACATATGCTGTTTCTGGGCACGGGAAAATATCCGGAAGTGGGGGAATATGCCAAGTTCGTCTCAGAAAATGGCGGGTTTCATAATGCGGGCACAGGTCAAGAGCACACAAATTATTTTTTCCAGATTGATAACGCGCAATTAGAACCCGCGCTGGACCGTTTTTCACGCTTTTTTATCGACCCGCTTTTTGACCCTGAATTTTTGCAAAAAGAGCGTAATGCCGTCGAGTCAGAATATAGCCTGAAAGTCAAAGAAGATGCGCGCCGCTACCGCGAGGCCTTAAAACAGACCGGCAATCAAGATCATCCCGCAACGCAATTCTCTGTCGGCAATCTGACAACACTGAGCGATACGGACAGCTCAACCATTCTCGATGATGTCAAAGCCCAATATGACAAATATTACTCGTCTGACATTATGACACTTTCAGTGCTGGGTAATTATCCTGTTGAAACCCTTATGGCTTGGGCAGAAGAGAAATTTTCTGAGGTGCCGTCAAAAGGCGATAATCGTAATATGGATCGGCCCGAGCCTTTTTTGCCTGAGCAAGAAGGTGTAAAAATCATGATAAATACGCTGGAGGACAAACGTTCTCTGGCCCTTCATTTTGAAATGCCGACCCGAACAGAATATTACGCCTCCAAACCCGTTCGCTATATTCAATCTCTCTTGGGACATGAGGGCGAAGGCACACTTTACGATGTTTTGAACGCCAAAGGGTATTTAAAAGGCTTATCGGCCTATGGCACCGGACCAGATGATTATACCCAATTTGTGACTTATTTTGAGCTGACAAATAAAGGGGCCGAAAATATTGATGAGATCGTCAGCTATTTCTTCTCTTATGTTGAGAAAATAAAACGCGAGGGCGTGGATAAAAAAATCTTTAATGAAATGGCTGATCTGGCGAATGTAAATTTTGAGTTTCAGGATAAATTCCGCATCTCCTCTTTTGCCCAGAGCATCACCAGAAATCTGCAATATTATCCGCCTAAACATGCGCTGGATGTTGGCCGCGTTTTCGAAGATTTTGACCCTGAACTCATTAACTCGTTTCTCGGTGAAATTCAGCCGGAAAAGATGCGGATGATTATTGCCACGCCGGATTTTGACGGAGACACGCGCGAAGAGCGATATGATGTCGCCTATAGCGTAACACCGCTCTCTGCTGACAAGATTGAAACATGGAAAGAAAATGCCTTTATGAATGAGGTCAATATCCCCGTGCCAAACCCTTACATTGCGCAAGACATTTCCCTGAAAGATGCAAAGGTTATTACTAAACCCGAAATCGCAGTAGAGCAGCCCGGTCTTCAGATTTGGTATGTGAATGAAAATGAATTCGCCCTCCCAAAATCAAGTTTCAACGCGAGATTATATACGAAGAACGCCTATGACAGTGCCGCTTATCAAGTTTCTATAAATTTGCATAGCCGGATTATATCGGACTTATTAAACGCTCAAAGCTATCCCGCCTCACAAGCCGGCCTTTTCAAAAGCCTTTACAGCATAGGCCGTGGTTATCAGATGACGGTGCAAGGCTATAATGATAAGCTTGAAACCTACCTTCAAACTATTTTGACTCAAATGTCGCCTGAGGTGATTACCGAAGATGTTTTCTTGCGCATGAAGAAAAATTTGGAGCAGGATATTGCTAACCGGGCCTTCGCCAGACCCATAAATCAAAACTTCAGCCGATTCAGTATTGAAATAGATCCATATGGTTTAAGCAATGAAGAAACCCTAGCAGCGCTTGAGGGTCTGGATTTAGAAACCTTCAAAACACTCATCGCAGATATCCAATCTGATATTAAAATAGAGGGTATCTATAATGGCAATATTACCCAGCAAGACGCCGTTGATATTGGGAATATCTTTGAAGAAACGTTTAAAGGCCGGCTTTCAGATAATGCAAAACTGCCGCTAGATTTCATTATCATACCCGAGAGCGATACGGATTGGATTCGCCAATTTAATGTGGACCACGCCGACTCAACATTACTCTGGAGTTTCCAAGGGGATGACACCTCAATTGAGAACCGCGCGAAATCAAGGCTCATAACGCAAATACTTAAGGCCAGATTTTATAAATCCCTGCGCACAGATCAGCAATTGGGTTATCAGGTGAGCATGTATGCGAATGAAAATGACAAACGGCCTTATACGGGGTTTTACATCCAATCTCCCAAGGCACACCCGTCCGTTTTGAAAGCCAAGTTCCAAGAATTTATTAATGATCAAACCGCTTATCTGGCAGATATATCTGATGAAGATTTCACCTCTAATGTTGAAGGATTGCTGTCTGATATAAATAAAACCTTTGATAATATTTACGCCAAAGGCGGCACTTTGAACTCAGACCTTAGCGCCGGAAACCTCGATTTCGACACGCGCGCCGATTTGACGGCCGCGATAAAGTCGCTGACCAAAGAGGATATGCTGTCTTACTATGAGTCAGAATTTCTCAGCGACAAACGCCGCTCACTGGCCATCTGGAGCATCGGCAAAGCCCACCAAGTCGAGCCCAGCTATGACAGCTCTGCCTACACACTCTGCGAAACAACGCATTGCCTGACCACTAAGTTTGAATAGCGTTTGGGCGTCTCGTCGCCCATCCCGCAGGGGAGATTGCATTCTCCTGCTACCAACACATGGATTACGGGCATTTCGCGCACATAGCTCTTGAAACCCGAGCTGCTTTGCGCTAGGAGGCCGCCACGTCAGCGGACTCATAGCTTTTGGGTTCGCTTTATTATTGATTTATGGAGGCCCTGATGGCTGTCCCAAAGAGTAAAATTTCAAATTCACGCCGCGGTATGCGCCGCGCGCATGATAAGCTAACGGCTGTCAACTATGTCGAAGACAAGGACAGCGGAGAGCTGCGCCGTCAACACCACATCGACCTGAAATCAGGCATGTATCGTGGTCGTCAGGTTCTTACACCTAAAGACTAGCACGACTTAAGCATTACCGGAGGACCCACCCATGGTCGAGATTGAAGAAATTTTCGCCAGGGAAATCCTGGATAGTCGTGGCAACCCTACATTAGAAGTCGATATTCGTCTCTCTGACGGCTCCTTTGGCCGTGCGGCTGTGCCCTCAGGCGCGTCCACGGGCAAGCACGAAGCGGTTGAACTGCGCGACGGCGATAAGAAACGCTATGGCGGCAAAGGCGTGCTCAAAGCCGTCACCAACGTCAACACCATCATCGCTGATGAGCTCTTCGGTCTGGACGCGGAAAACCAGCGCGGCATTGACGCTATTCTGATTGCGCTGGACGGGACAGAGAATAAAGGCAAATTGGGCGCAAATGCTATGCTCGGCGTCTCGCTCGCTCTGGCCAAAGCTGTGGCCGCTTCAATGGAAACCCCGCTTTACCGCTATGTTGGCGGCGCGAATGCGCGGGTTTTACCTGTGCCGATGATGAATATCATCAATGGCGGCGAACATGCCGATAACCCGATTGATGTGCAGGAATTTATGGTCATGCCTGTCGGCGCAAAAAACTTCTCTGAGGCTTTAAGGTGCGGCGCGGAAATCTTTCACGCGCTGAAAGCCAAGTTAAAAGCTGATGGCCATAATACCAATGTCGGAGATGAAGGCGGTTTTGCGCCTAACCTTGACGGGTCTAAGCACGCTTTGGATTACATCATGAGCGCCGTAAAAGCGGCGGGCTACACACCCGGCGAAGATGTGTTCCTCGCCATGGATGTCGCCGCGACAGAATTTTACGATGGCAAAAAATATAATCTGAAAGGCGAAGGTAAATCCCTCACCTCTGACCAAATGGTGGATTACCTCGCTGATTTGGCCGCAAATTATCCGATTATCTCTATTGAGGACGGCATGTCCGAAGACGATTGGGATGGCTGGGTTGCGCTCAACGCAAAGATTGGCGGAACGTGCCAGCTGGTCGGGGACGACCTTTTTGTGACTAACCCGAAACGCCTGAAAACAGGTATCGAGACCAAGGCGGCCAATTCTATCCTCGTCAAGGTCAACCAGATCGGCACATTGTCTGAAACGCTGGACGCCGTCGATATGGCCCACCGCGCAGGCTTTACCGCTGTGATGAGCCACCGCTCAGGCGAAACGGCGGACCATACGATTGCCGACCTCGCCGTGGCGACAAATTGCGGACAGATTAAAACAGGCTCCCTCGCCCGCTCTGACCGCTTATCCAAATATAATCAGCTCCTGCGCATTGAAGAACAGCTCGGAGAAATGGCCGAATATGCCGGCCGCGCGGTTATTCCTGAAGGCTATAGAGGTCAAAAGGCGTAAGCGGCTCATGACCAAGATAAGCTTTAGACACAGAACATTTATCAATATTCTAAAGCTTATCGGCGGGCGGCAAATCCTCGCCAAACAATTTGAAAAAGGTCGCGGCACCACGGCGGCCCCGACAAAAGGGCAGCGCAAGCGTTACGGCATTGAGCGCACAGAATTTCGCGGCCAGCCTGTTTGGACTTATGCGGGCAATGATACGCTGATTTATTATGTTCACGGCGGCGGCTTTGTCGCTGGGTTTTCATACTTTTACTTCCCGATGATGGGGATCCTAGCGCAGAATTCCGGCGCGACTCTCACCGCGCCCGATTACCCTCTTTATCCCGATATTGATGCGCCCGGTACACATGACTGGATTCGCTCTCACTATGACGAAACGCTGGAGCGGCTTAAGCCTTCCAAAGTCGTTTTGATGGGAGATTCCGCAGGGGCCAATGCCGCTATGGTTCTGGCGCAAGATCTCGCCAAATCAGGCGCGCCCGCAGACAGGCTTGTGCTGCTCTCGCCTTGGATTGATCTGCGCATGGTCCATCCTGACATGTTTCAGCACGATGAAGAGCAATTACTGGATGGGAGCAAAGTCCATCTGGCAGCGGAGCGTCATACTGGAGAACTAAGCTTAGCGGATCCCCTCATCAGCCCCATTTTCGGCGAGCTGGCATCCCTGCCCCCGACATGGGTCTTCACGGGCGATAAAGACCTGCTACATCCCGATATCATGGCCAGCGTTGATAAGATGCGCGCCGCAGGGCTCTCGCCCCAGCTGGACTTGGCCGAAGACCTCGCCCATGTCTATATGCTGCTGCCCACGCCTGAGGGCAAAGCGGGGCTATCGCGGATAGCGCAAGCGGGGAAGTTTTCCTAAAGCCTTAACGCAATGCTAACCATAATCCGCCTATGGACGGGATATGGAACGCCTGAAATATATTCGCAGTAAATGGCCGGTATTCGCGCTATTGACGCTTTATATCTATCTGGCTTTTCACGCGTTTTCAGGCTCCCAAGGCCTGATGCGCTGGGTCGATTATGAAAATGATATTGAGCGCAACACAGCTCGCCTCGAAGCGGTTACAGCCCAGCGCGAAGCCTTGGAGGCCCATGCCGATAGCCTGAAAGCGTCGCAGCTGGATCTGGATATGCTTGATATAAAATCGCGCGAATTATTATTTGTTTCGCGTCCGAAGGAAAAGACGATTTGGCTTGACCCCGCCCCGCAATAAATTCAAAAGATAGCTCACATTCCCCGCGCATAACATCATTACTTTATATGCGTAATAAATTTAGTGAGTTTGATTATGGCCGCCAAAAAGAAACCGGCAAAAAAGCCCGCAAAAGCGAAACTCCTGAAAACGGATAAAGACGAACTCCTTAAATATTACCGCGATATGCTGCTCATTCGCCGCTTTGAAGAAAAAGCCGGACAGCTTTACGGCATGGGACAAATCGCAGGTTTCTGTCACCTTTATATCGGCCAAGAAGCCGTTGTAACGGGCTGCCAAGCCAGCATGATTGAGGGCGACCAGATGATTACGGGCTATCGTGATCACGGCCATATGCTCGCTTGCGGCATGGAATCGCGCGGCGTGATGGCAGAGCTGACAGGCCGCGAAGGCGGTTATTCGCGCGGCAAAGGCGGCTCCATGCATATGTTCTCAACCGAAAAGCACTTTTATGGCGGCCACGGCATTGTCGGGGCGCAAGTACCCATCGGTGCAGGCTTAGCGCTCGCGAATAAATATACGGGGAATGGCAATGTCTCCCTCGCTTTCTTTGGCGACGGCGCATCAAACCAAGGCCAAGTCTATGAGGCCTTTAACATGGCCAAGCTTTGGGACCTTCCCGTTGTCTTTGTCATTGAGAATAACCAATACGCCATGGGCACCTCGGTACAGCGCAGCTCCGCCGAAACAGAGCTGTTTAAACGCGGCTCCAGTTTTGAAATTGAAGGCCTGCAAGTGGACGGCATGAATGTCCTCGAAGTGCGCGACGCCGCCAAAAAAGCCATCAAACATGCCCGTGATGGCAAAGGCCCAATGATTTTGGAAATGAAAACATATCGCTATCGCGGCCATTCTATGTCTGACCCCGCGAAATACCGCTCCCGGGACGAAGTCACCAAGACGCGCAGTGAACGCGACCCGATTGATATGGCGAAAAAACGCCTGCTGGACGAAAAATGGGCCAGTGAAGACGATCTGAAAGCGATTGATAAAGAGATCAAAGCCATCGTCGCTGACGCGGCAGAATTTGCGCAGACCAGTCTCGAACCCGACCCGTCTGAGCTTTACACAGATGTGCTGCTACCAGTGGAGGCCTAGACCATGGCGATTGAACTTACATATCTTGTTTGGAGCATCGCGCTCTTTTTAATTATGATTTTAGCGCAGAGCACCGCCGCCATTTTTTCGAAAAAAGCCTCTATGTCTGACCTCGTCGGGGCGCGCGATAATCTCCCCAAAGATGGGCTAACGCCTTTCCACGGCCGCACGAAACGCGCGCAATATAATATGATTGAAGGCATGTGCATGTTCGCCCCATTGGTTTTAGTCGCCGCTGTAACGAATAGTTTTTCTGAAACGACTGCCCTTGGCGCGGCTCTGTTTTTCTGGGGGCGTGTTGTCTTTGCCCCGACTTATTGGTTGGGCGTACCGTGGGTGCGCACATTGGCATGGTTCGTATCCATTGCCGGAATACTTATGATCCTCTGGGAGCTTTTAACCTAATGGCATCTCTTCCGATAGAGCCTGCTGTAGAAGCCGATTTGGAAGACATCTTCCAGATCGAGAAACGGGAAATGCATCCCGATTTCTATCCTCGGTTTTTTTTCAAACAGGCTATGTCTATTTTTGGTAACTGTTTCATAGTTGCGCATGGAGATAATGGCCCTGCAGGTTACATAATTGCAGGGGATATCGTAGATGAACCAAGCGTTTCTGAAATCTATTCCGTCGTAGTTGATTCCACCTATCGACGTCGCGGCTATGGACGACAGCTTATACAAGAAGTGAGTTTGCAATTAACGAAACGGGGTTTTAAAAAAATTAGATTGTCAGTGTCTCCTAACAATAAAGTAGCGATTAATTTATATAAATCGTTAGGTTTTTCCAAGGTGGGGTTTGAAGTTGAGTATTTTGGAAGAAATGAAGACCGAGATATTATGGAAAAGAGTTTGGTTCAATAATGTCTGATTACCAATGGATACTGCAATCTTGCGCCCTTGTCGTGAGTGCTTTTTTTATCGTCCTTCAGTTGCGACAAAATCAGCGCATCAATAAAGCGCAATACATAGCGAATGTGAATTCTAGATTAGCTGATATGAATGACTGTATCGATGACCTATTTTCAATCAAAGCCGCCGGAGACTTTGATAATTTGAAAAAATCAAAACAAGAAAGAATCTTAGACTATTTTACGATATTCGAGGTTCTGGAAGCACTACGACGAAACCGCGTCATTAAGACTCCAGAGGTATCATATTTTTTTGGTGGACGTCTGGGTGATATAACCTCAAATGAAGGGTTACAAAAAGGTGTTTTATTTGGACCGCATGGAGATATGCTTTCACCAATTTTTTCTTTGCACAGCGCTATCGTAAAATATCGAAAGAAGCGTATTGCTGAACGTATAGTTTTTAATCAAATGGGCGATTTGGAATCGATTGACCCAGTCCTTTATCGGGAACGAAGTTCAAGGAAGTTAATATAAATGGCTATCGATATTAAAATGCCCGCCCTGTCTCCGACAATGGAGGAAGGCACATTGTCAAAATGGCTCGTCAAAGAGGGCGATACGATTTCCTCGGGCGATATCCTCGCGGAAATTGAAACGGATAAAGCGACGATGGAAGTCGAAAGCATCGATGAAGGCGTGGTCGGGCGAATTACGGTCGAGGCCGGAACCGATGGTGTCAAAGTCGGCACAGTGATTTTGCAATTGCTCGAAGACGGCGAAGATAAATCTGCGCTCTCTAGCGGCTCTGACAGCGCCGTTGAGGTCAGCACGCAATCTGATAAAGGCGAGGAAAAGCCGGGCGCGACTGGGCCTGCTCATCCTGAAAATGCGGAGGCTAAACGGGACAAAACGCCGTCTATGCCGAAAACCAAGCCGCAAAACGATCCTGACATCCCGACTAATATCAAGATGAAAGAAGTCACTGTCCGCGACGCCTTGCGCGATGCCATGGCAGAAGAAATGCGCCGCGACGAGAAAGTCTTCGTCATGGGCGAAGAAGTCGCCGAATATCAAGGCGCTTATAAAGTTACCCGCGAATTGCTTCAAGAATTTGGCGAAAAACGCGTCATTGATACGCCGATTACAGAATATGGTTTTGCCGGTATCGGTGTCGGCGCAGCGATGGGCGGGCTTCGTCCTATCGTCGAATTTATGACCTTTAACTTCGCCATGCAGGCGATTGACCACATCATCAACTCTGCCGCCAAGACGCTTTATATGTCGGGCGGTCAGATGCGCTGTCCTATCGTTTTCCGTGGTCCTAATGGTGCGGCCTCTCGCGTTGGTGCGCAGCACAGCCATGATTATTCAAGTTGGTACGCCAATGTCCCAGGCCTGAAAGTCGTTGCGCCTTATGACGCCGCCGATGCAAAAGGCTTGCTCAAAGCCGCCATTCGCGACCCGAACCCCGTTGTCTTCCTCGAACATGAACTCATGTATGGCGAGACATTTGACGTCCCCGATATGGATGATTTCCTCATCCCGATCGGCAAAGCGAAAGTGCGCCGTGAAGGCAGCGATGTGACGCTTGTCTCCCACAGCCGTATGGTCGGACGCTGCCTCGAAGCCGCTGAAATCCTCGCGGGCGAAGGCATTGACGCCGAAGTCATCGACCTACGAACCATACGTCCGCTCGACAGCGATACGGTGATTGAGAGCGTAAAGAAAACCAACCGCTTAGTCTGCGCCGAAGAAGGCTGGGGCCAATCCGGCATAGGCGCAGAAATCGCTGCCCGCGTGGTCGCGGAAGCGTTTGATTACCTGGACGCCCCGCCGGAACGCGTCTTCCAAGCCGATGTGCCCCTGCCATATGCTGCTAATCTGGAAGCCTTAAGCTTGCCGGGAACCGAGGACGTGGTGGAAGCCGCTAAGAAGGTTTGTTATAAGGGTTAAGTATGAAATTAAATTGGTCAGGAATTATTCTGCAAACTGTACTTGCGGCTTTCTTTATATTTGCTGGCTGGTTCTATGCAACATTTACGAATTCGTATGACGAAATATTTGATGAAGTTGGAGTTCAACAAATTCAAACAAATTTGGCAGCTGTAACTGCAGAACGTGATTTTCTCATGGCAGTTATGGTTCCTCAACCATTGAGCAGAACAGATTTAGAGGCATTTAAAGGACGCGCCTTCACGTCTCAAAATTTCAAAGAAATACAGCCAGAAGGGTCTTGTATCAAATTTGGTACAATTGGTGTTGAATTCAATAAGAAAGGAAGTGTCGATAATTTCTGCGCTTCTGTAACGCCACATGAAAAGCCGCGTAGCGGTACATATACTAGTAAGTAAAGTAGTCAAATACGCCCATTGAAATCCTAATGCCCGCCCTGTCTCCCACTATGGAAGAAGGCACTTTGTCTAAATGGCTCGTCAAAGAAGGCGACACTGTCTCAAGCGGTGCTTTGCTGGCCGAGATTGAGACCGATAAAGCGACGATGGAAGTCGAAGCCGTGGAAGAAGGCACCGTCGCCAAACTGCTC
>ENA-ORXM01003083-ORXM01003083.1-marine-metagenome-genome-assembly--contig:-NODE-3083-length-17454-cov-4.641653_pt1 | contig 17454 bp, 13 predicted proteins | sample MGYA00237867_ERZ511480 | MGnify/ENA primary metagenome ERZ511480 (study PRJEB26309, sample SAMN06266103) | marine metagenome | isolation source: Algal blade | place: United Kingdom:Sidmouth, United...
CCGCCAAAATAGATATCTATACTGCAACCAATTCGGTACAAAAAGCGACTGTCCATATGTCCTGGTCTGTATATAGATCACATGTATTGCAACCCTCTCAGACCAAAACCATCCTCTTGCTAGATGAGTCACATTTTCTCTATCATCGTCTCTCCATCACCAAAAACACAAAAAAACCATATTCACGATCTGAGCACAAACAGCTGATCAATGAAAAAATCGATGAGATACAACATCAATATGGAGTAAAAAAAGAAGCAATTTCTTTTGCGACCAAGCATATAATTATAAAGTGAAAAAAATCAGATTTTTTCTTATGAGAAATGGGCGATATATCTTTTGATCTTGTGTTTTATATACTGGATGATCAGCGATCTGACATCACTACTCGATCACACATATCAGCATACCCTAGACGATTTTTTTTGTTGGAGCATCCATTGTTTGCTGAGTCATCTCAGGTAGCACTGCTAGATATACAGTCTCACACCTCACACCTCATACAGATACGCGATTGATGGTATGATCAGATTCACTCGCTCAATGGCGGTGATGACCTCCTGCGACAGGCGTATGAGCAAGCAGGTATAGATCCACAGAGTGCTGATCAGATAGATATCTCGACCAATACCGTCTGAGGCAAGCTTCTAGAAGAAGCACATACCAATTTTTCTCAACTTGTGATTATGCGGCTTCACTCACATCTAGACAGTGGCAAAACACTGTATCTCAGTTCGCGTCTTATCGATCAACCATTTTTTATACATTATCTGACTGATGCGTACACCAAGCTACTCCAAGGTATGCTAATACAATATCGTGGTGATGAGAGATTTTTTGGTGAGAGAAGCTGGTCTAGTGATGAACTTCCTGTGATGATGGCAATGCAATCATTTATGCGTTAGTGTGCAGTAGAAATACAGCATATACATATATTTTTTACTTATTGTCACCAAACATTCATCTTAGGCATCGTATTTTTGACAGAAATATTGCTTTTCACTATACTAGAGGTAGTAATTTACCGATTCAAGTGTGATGCCCATGATGTACATCTATAGAGTGATAGCAGTTATTTTTGGATTATTGTGATGCGGATTGATAGCGGCTGGAGTATTTTTGTGATCTGTATATGCACAGGATCCCGGATCACAGGTACCGGACAACTACTATCAAAACTACCAAATCTCTGAAGACTTTTTAGAAATGACAGATACCTTGTCTACTATAGAGGCGACGATAGAAGTAGGACAAGAGCCAGATGCAGCGTTGTTTGGCATACTAAATAATAATTTTAAGCAAGTATTTCAATTTTTCCCAAAAGATCCTAGAAGTACACAGATATATAAGCAATGTGATTTGATTACTGCTAGATTGGCTGGATGATATAGCTCTTCTGCATTTAGTACGTTCAACAATGATTGTTTTGGTGATATCAAATCAATTATCTCAGCGGTACCAGAGATCAAGCCAAGTATCAGAGCAAAACCTACAAGTGGATCATCTCCATTGATTGTGACATTTGATGCGACTGCTAGTATCGATCCTTCAGATGATACGATACCATCAGATAATTATTTTCGATATTACAAGGATGTGTTTGGGATAGAGAGACCTATGGGAACTGGTCCTGTGATCACACATCAATTCTCAGAACCAGGAAAACACGTAGTCCATCTCACGGTCAGGAGTTCAAACTCTGAGACAGAGTGAGTGTTTGATGGTGCTACATCGATTGATATCAATGTCTCACCAAAAGCTGCTGAGATAGTGGTATATCTAAATGGAAAACTTCTTACTACAGATCAGACGCTCAAGATTGATTCCCAAGAAGCAAAAAATGGTTTTATCGTCAATGGCTCTGCTACTAATCCTCTCTGAGAGAGAAAAATCGTAAGCCATACCTGGAATATCAAATGAAATCAACAAAAAGATGCATTTAGCTATACTGATGAAGTCACTTGACCACCTAGCCAGTTTGCTATCCAATTTCCCTACAATGGCGTATATACTATCAATCTAGAGATACTAGACAATGAAAATAATAAACTCAAAGAAACCTATGAAGTCTCTGTCTCTGATCCAGTGGCTCTGATCAGAACAACCCCGAGTCAGTGAACAACCACTACTGAGTATAATTTTGATGCATCTGCATCATACTCGATCACGAGTAGACTCTCCAAATATCAGTGGAGCATCATAGATCCAGATGGCAACAAGATAGAAAACCTCGAACAAAGAAGTTTTAAGAGAAAACTAATCCAGCCTGGCACATATACGCTGGAGCTCATCGTATCTGATGAGCTAGGGAATCAATCAATTGATATACAAAAATTTGACGTAGCATCTACAGCTCCGTTACCAAGTTTTGTGGTGACGCCACTGAGTGAGCGAGAGCAGCCGTCACAGTTTGTGCTAGATGCGAGAGGTTCGTTTGATGAAGATGTACGCAATGGTGTAGATGAACTTACCTACGCGTGGACGTTTTCTGATCCATCGGCTCTAGAGATCAACAAATCAGTAGAAAATGGTGAAAGAATCATAGCAACATTTGATAAAATATGAGATCACAAAGTAAAACTGACCGTCAGAGACCAATATGGAAAATCTGCAGAAGTAGAGAAGAAGATTTCTGTTACCTCTACACTCAGACCAGAATTGTTTGTGAATCCAATCACAACTACTCGAGGAGAAGAAATCACCTTCACTGCCAAGACCAACAAGAATATTTGATTTTATGATTGGGATTTTGGTGATGGGAAGGATGTGTCACTCACCACTGATGGTAATATCACTACACATGTCTATGAGCAGGCTGGTATCTATGATGTCACCCTTACGGTAGCTACAGCAGACAATGGCGAGAAAAACAGCGTCACCAGGAGCGTATTTGTAGGTCAAAAAGATGAACCGACTTTGTGATATGAATTGAGAAGCTGAGCTGATGAATACTATATCCAAGACACAGAGTGTGAGTGAAATATTGCTTATAATGTGTATAGATACGAAAATTTTCAATTTTCTCTCGCACCATCTATAAACGCAAAGTGAGAGTATTCTTGATTGGAGTATTTTATCCAACCAAAAAATGAAGATAAAAACAAAACAATCAACAAAAATAGTCTCAATTATAATTTTAAAGAACTAGGGTGTCAGTATCTAGATATAACTATACAGGATGAAGACACTGCCAAGTCAGTCCAAGAAAAGGTGCGATTTGACGTAAAAAATAATCCTCCAGAACTAATGAATGTATCAATTGAATTTCCCCAATCAAATGTACAAAGTCAGTCAGTGAGTCTCTGAGCATGATTGCAAGCTACGCCTCAGAGGCAGCTTGATTTTGGGATAGATAGGATGGATCCGCTGATGGTCAAAGTCTCAGCAAAGTGAGCAAGAGACACAGACGGACAAATATCACGTTTTACCCGATATTATTATGATACCAAAGACCCAGAAGAAAAACTTAACATAGGTATTACTCCCAATAATGTACCTAGCTATACCTTTACCGTGCCTAGAGTGGCTGGAGAATATGCTTTTTGAGTAGAGCTTACTGACAACGATGGAGAGACTATAGTGAGCGAAACATTGCTGTGAAATGGACCGGTAGTGACGTTTACTCAGCAGGGAAATCCTGATCTCCCGATGATGGATCTGGATATCTCCACCAAAGATGTCTGAGTGGGTGAAGAAGTGATATTTACCCTCAGCTCATCGGTATTGTCCAATAGGACTGATTTTGATAGCACAAGATACTACAAGATAGATCTAGATGGAGATGGTATCTACGACACCCCACCAATCAAGCAAGAAACCTACATGCATGTATATGACAAACCAGGTACCTACACACCAAAAGCAAAAGTAGTATATAGAGAAAGAGTATGAATCGATATAGCATCTCCGGTGACCGTCACACAGTGAGTCAAGCATCAGATTATTGTAGATAGTTATGACAAATATGTATTGATACAAAACAATAGTATCGGAGATCTCGATTCGCAGCTACTATGTCTAGATGTCCAAAACTGTCCTCAAGGTTCAGAATTTTTGTTGTCCGATCCTGATGTGGAGCTGATAGAGTATCCAGACTATGGTACCTATCAGATGAGACTGATCTCGATAGATACTCTAGGCAATAGACCGACCCCATATACTCCTACTGTAGATCTCAGGCCTGGAGATGAAGAGTTTCATCTCCTAAGTATACCACAAGCACAGCTGGTAGGAAGTGGTCTACAGATCAGTGTAGGTAGCGCACTAGACAAGACCATACAGATGTATCCTGTATATATGGGCGATAGCAACTGTAGTATAGATCTAGATATCGTAGTGGATAGTGATGGCGATGGAGATCCACTGTTTGATACAGATATTGCTTGCAATGAGCTATGAACCTATCAAGTAGGTACCAAAACCAAGATCAGATGAAATATCTATGTCAGCAAAGATGGCAAGCTTATCACGACCCCGCTAGAAATCACCGTGCTAGACAATGGATCATCAGATCAGCTAGAGATAGATATCCCACCACAATACCAAGACGCTTACAATCGTATAGAAGACCTCATCTCTGATGTAGACAATGGTATCGTGACAGATACGGATGGATACTACTACGTCTTGCTAGAAAACCTCAGACAATCTATCACTGAGCCTGCAGAGAGGAGCTCTATCCTCCTCCAGCTGCACGACTATATCAACAATAACCGTATCACTCTCCCAGCGGATCATCGCGACAAGCTAGATATCCTCATCCTCACTCTCACTGATGAGACGCTCCAGTGAGCACTCTGAGGTACAGAATACGACAAAGCAAAAGCAAATATCCTCGCACGATTTTCCAACACGACCAAGGAAAACCTCAGAGCAGAGTTTCTCCAGCTGGAGGACTGAGTAGGCAACAAAAAAGCAATCAAAATACAGATGGACAAGATCTGAGCACTCTCTCAGCAAGCACTCTTGGATGGAGATATCGATGAGATTGATTTCAATGATGTGATACGCAATCTGTGTACAATCTCATTCTACTACGATGTGCCGACTCAGACCTGTGGCAACGAATCTCCAGATCTTGATGACACCAATCAATGACAAAATACCGAAACCTGATCGGCAGGCTCGTGATCTGAGAATGATTGATCGACAGGCTCATCTCGATTTTCTGGGATTATCAAGCGAGTGATCATATGAGTGATTATACTGATACTGATCTTCGTCGTGATCGTGGTGCTGTTTGCTATCAAGGCCAAGAAGCAAGCAGGAGGGTTGGATGATGAGGATGAGTAGAAGCCTTATCGTTGATTTTTTGAATTAGATTTCATAAATATTGTTATTGACATTATTTATTATATTGTTATAATGATTTTTTTATTCAGCCAAATAATCAATGGAAGCCTATATTTCAGCCATATCTCATGCAGAGCCAGATAAGATTATCTCAAATGAGGATCTATGAAAATGGTGTATTGATAAGATTTCTAGACAAGTAGATAGACATGATAAGTTGGTCTCAGCTCAGGAAATAGCACTAAAGCGTAAAAAAATATGAATTGAGAATACCCGTCGAACAAATGAAAATGAAAATAGTGAAACTTTGGCTGTAAAGGCTGTCAATAACTTAAGGATCAAATATTGAGCGCAAATTCTTGATACCTTAGACTGAATATATGTCTGAACATTTACGTCCTGACACATATTTCCCTGAGTAGCAAGCCAGATTGCAAATTCCCTATGAATAGAATGAAGAATTGAGACAAAAGATGTTAATACAGCTTGCAATAGTTTTTTGCAGGCGATTATTGATGCAAATAGAGCAATTAAATCCTGAGATCTAAAGAAGGTATTAGTTGTGTGAGTTGATTCTATATCAAAATTATTGGATTGAAAATACCCTGCAGCTGTTCCATTTGGTGATGCTGCTGCTGGAGTAATTTTGGAAGCAAGAGATTTTGTTGAGAGTAAGGAAAATAATTTTTGAATAGTAAATAATAGAACGTACTATCGAGGTCAAAATAGTGATGCAGTAACATGTAAATCAAATTGTTTTGATAACGGTACTGATAAATATTATTTTCAAATTGATTGACCTGTAGTGTATGATGTTTGAGTTAAAAAAACTATTGAAATGGTTGATAGTTATGTACACGAAATGGGAATCAACATAACCGATTTTGATTATATAGTGCCGCATCAAGCAAATGAAAAAATGCTACATGAGATAAGCAAATGAATTTGATATCCAGAAGAAAGAGTATTGAAAACATTAAAAAATAACTGAAACACTGGAGCTGCTTCAATTCCATTAACTTTGAGTAAGCACGAAAATAAATTTACGGAAGGAGATCGTTTGTTATTGATCACGTTTGGTGCTTGATTTACTCTGACTTTGGTTGATATTTTTCGATGAAAAATGAAAAATATTGTAGAATAATCATTGACTAGTTTATGTTATTTGGATCTACTCTGGCAGATAGATATATCCTAGGATATATGGCTCATATGGAGACATCCAGCGGTGGGTGACCATATATTCTCCTTGGTAGTTCATATCTTCTACGAGGAAATTTCCTGTATCTTCATCGATCTTGACGATTACTTATACGTGACCCCCACAGAATTCTTTATTTTCTTAATTATACTTGGACAGCCCTGATTTTTTTGACTTTTAATATTTTGATCTATATACTATATTGTATCTATTATTTATTTATTAATATTTATTATGTTAATGAAATGAATCTTATTGCTCAGTAGTCTTGTTCTACTCAATAGTTTTGTGTTTTGATGTGCTTGAATGTGAAAAACTTGATATCAAGTTTCTTGATGAGAGCTATATTATGTTGTTGAAGATTCTTGTACTTGAAGTGTGGAAAGTAGTACTAAGGCAGATTGAGTATCAATTGATTCGGTAGATATATTATGAACAATTTATGCTATTTCAAATCAACAAGTTTATTGTAGATGAGAGAAAATGAACTGAGTTGATTCTTCATCATTTGAACAAGTGGAGGTGTTTTGATCTCCAGCAATTTTTTCGAAAGATGATAATCTAGCTTATATCTGATGCGATATAATTGAAAATTCTCATTGAGCAACTTTTGAATATATTTGAGATAAGACAAATAAATCTTATTGATGATTATCGCATTATGAGCGATTTTTTAAGGACAAAAATCATGTATATTATTATTCAAAATCAGATGGCAATATTAGTATTGTAGACTATGCAGATCCAGATACTTTTGAATTATTTAAATCACACTCTTACCCAACACCTTACCAAAAAGATAAAAATACAGTTTATTATCTTGGTGAGAAAATGGATGTAGATGTTCCATCATTTGAGTATCTAACTATTTGGTGATGAATTTCATATGCAAAAGATGAGAATAATATATATGGTGACTCTAAAATACTTGATTTTGATGCAAGCACATTTGAGTTTATGTGATTTTGATATCTAAAAGATGATAGTAAAATTACATTTGTGAATAATCTAACAGAAGAATCAAAAACTGTTATTGAGTGAGATGTAAATGATTTTTTTATTGTAGTTCCAATTAGAGAGAATTGAAGATCATGACATTTTTCAACATATCTAACAAATGGTAGCGATGTGTATTATTATAAATTTGGAAATTGAGGCTTGATCCAGTGACACACATATGAACAAATAAAAGATTTTTCATATGAAGAATTACAACCTATCTTTGATCAATTTTCTGAAAATCCCTGAAATGATACACTGTGAGACAGAGATTTAAATTCTTTAGTAGTGAGCTGACCTTCGATTCTTGCGAACGATCCCTTATTGATGGCGCAACAAGATGACTTTAAGATGAATGACGAGACAAGAGAACTTATAGAGAAGGCTAGAGAAGAAAAGAAGAGCTATAGTGTATCTAAAGATTGAGTCGTTACAATTTTTGAACATGAAGATAAACTGAATGAATCTATTGCTTCATACTTTGCAAATAACGCTAGATTAAGATTTTACAAATGAAAAATAGATCCAATTTTTTTGGATAAACTGAAAGAGAGCTTGTCATGAATAAGGAGGGAAATAGGTTTAAAAATTGTAAAAGTTAAAAATCCTCCACTATTATCTGATCAAGATATTGAAAAACTAAATACTTATTTAGATTCTTTGGAGTTAATTTTTGTTGAAGATGGTAAATTAATTATTCCAGAAAACGCTAATATTGTATCTGATTCTTTGAAGTATGACTTAACAGCTGATAAGTTAGATTTTTTAAATGATATAATTACTTTATATCCTAATCTAAATGATTGAGAAATGGATATTATTGTTTGAGCAATAAATGATGATGATTTTTTTGATATTTATAATTGAAAAGTAATTGTGTCCGAACAACAACAAATTTTTATGGATCTGGATGAATATAGACTTAAATTTTTGGATATAGAGCCTAAAGTAAAAAATGAAGAAATAAGTCTACCCAAAAAATTACCTCAAACGTGAGCTGATATTTCATCAATCTACTCAGGCAGATAGATATATCCTAGGATATATGGCTCATCTGCAGACATCCAGCGGTGGGTGACCATATATTCTCCTTGGTAGTTCATATCTTCTACGAGGAAATTTCCTGTATCTTCGTCTATTTTTACGATCACTCATACGTGACCATATTCTGATCGGATTCATATCTGAGCATCCGTGATGACCATAGATCAGAGCTTGGGTGTATCGCCAGTAGGTCGATTGTCATCTAGGGCGTTTTGTCGTCGTTGATTTGCATTGCCTCTCCAGGTGATCTTGGTATCGTGATGCTTCCATCGGTATCGAGCAGCATACTGTGTGCAGTGCCCCTCTCATCGATTGTCACTATATCCGTCTACCTTAGTATCAAAAAACCACTGAGCGACCGTACCGCTTTGGTCGGTATTTTTGTTCTTCCTAGTATTATTTACAGTTTCTTGCTCGTTTTCTACATCTTCTAGATTTTCGCCACTTTCTTCGATCTTCTTGTTTATGAGAGATGTTACTATTTCTTTCTTTCTGAGATTGGAGATGATATCTGCTCTGGGAGATGGTGTCATCGTATCCTCTCATAGCACGAGCTCTCGATCCATAGCTATCGTCTCCAAAAAAGGATCCTGCACCACAGGCAGGAGATGATTGTTGAATTGGATAAGTGTGCTGAGTATAGTGAGGAGCATGATTGTTGAGATTATGAGACCTTAATGTCTGTCATCCTGAGCGCAACGAAGTGGAGTCGAAGGGTGCGACTTGCTTGATTAGACAGGCTTGGTCGCATCCTTCGATTTCGTTGCACTTCACTCAGGATGACAGACTCATGTATTTTTTTCTTATTTTATATGGTCACTTATTTTCTCTAAACTGCCCAGGGGGGGACTTGAACCCCCACGCTCTTACGAGCATCGGATTTTGAGTCCGACGTGTCTACCAATTCCACCACCTGGGCACAGGTATTATTTAAGTTATATTTTTATTCATGATATATATTACTATCACCACGTTCCGTGCACCCCACTTGCTCCGCTCGGGAGTATCGCTCCGCAGATGAACTTCGTTCTACAGCTCCGGAGATCTACCAATTCCACCACCTGGGCATAGGTACTATCTCTTATCTATTCGACTCGCATCCTTCGACAAGCTCAGGATGACATACCTCACGTATTACTGCTGTTTATACTCTCCCTCTCTTAGAGAGGCAAGCAAGGGAGAGTTTTTCTCTCATCTTGCCAACTAATAGTTATCAATCAGAACATATGTTCTCAATATGTCCCATATTTTCTTCTATTTTTGTACAGAACGTGTAGCAATATAGCCATATAGGGGGTAAATTCAATTGAATTTGTCATAACCAAAATTATAAGAGAGGTGCACAGTCCTTTAGTGATTGTTTTTAGCACATAATTTGAAAAAACCATGATGGATTTGAACAAAGTAATGTTGATCTGAAGATCGACGACTGACGTAGAGATCAAGATGATCGAGTCAAGCGGTACCCCAGTAGTCAACTTCACCGTAGCTACCAACAGAAGGTACAAAAACAAAGACGAACAACTCGTAGAAGAGTCAGAGTATCACAGATGTGTCGCATACGGCAATGCCGCAGATATCATCGGCAAATACGTCACCAAAGGCAAGAGAATGTATGTAGAAGGTAGACTCAGAACTCGCAAACGAGAAGACACCAACGGTGGGACGAGATATAGTACAGAGATTGTAGTAGACAACTTCATCTTCCTAGACTCTAGACCTACCAACACTGATGGTGGAGATGGTGCAGGATGAGATACAGCTCCTACAGAGGGAGATATGCCATTCTAATGACGATATAATATTACAAAAATACTTAAAACTCTCGATTTGTTCGAGAGTTTTTTAGTATTGACTTATATTGTCAGAATATGTATACATTGTATGTAAAAAAATAAAAATAAAAATTTATAGATTATGACAGTTTCAACAAAAATTAAACCAAAATTAATTATTTCTAATGAAGAAGCTATCAAGGTTCTTTTTTCACAAATATCAGTATTCACCGCATTTGATGTTCCAGAAGAAATGGAACAATGGAGTAATATTGAGGAGAGTGATAAGTTCAGTATTATGCAAGCTCAACTTTTAAACCAAAGATTAAAGATACTCGCTTTTGCAGTAAATCAAGCACTGAATTTAAGTAAGGATTTAGACTGGCTTGATAGTGCTTGTGATGATGTTTTTAGGACTCACGCGATCCTCAAGGGTCATACTGAAAATGGATTTACGCTTCAAGATTTAATTGATCGTACATCAACATTAGAGGGAGTATTAATTCAATTAATTGATAAGATTACTTGATAAGCAATATTTTGTTTATTGAGGTTGCAGGTAATGTCATTAGACGTTACCTTTTTTATTTAAATGAATTTCTTCATCTTTCTTTTGCGATTCTTACACTTTTCATTATACTTTACCCATTCATTTTAATCACCTAGAGAGTTTATGTCCAAAGTATTGAAACTCAGAGCTGCTATCCTGTTATTGGATCTATTCGATTTGATGGCATTTTTGTTTTTTGTGGTTGGGATTGTCCTGACAGTGAGGTTTTTTGTATTCAATCCCTTCACAGTAGTGGGACAGAGTATGGAGTCGACCTTTTCGCAGGGGGATTTTATCATTGTGGACAAGATCACGCCCAAGTATGGTGAGCTAGAGAGATATGATATACTCGTGTTTGTGCCAGACGGCAAGGATGTGCCGTTTATCAAGAGATTGATAGGACTGCCAAATGAGACAATAGTGATAGAAAATGGTAACTTGTATATCTGTGATGATGAGGATCTAGTAGATGTAGATCTGACACAGCAATGACTCCAGGCCAAGGATATAGATGTCTCCGGATGCGATGTAGCAGACGATAGCTATCTAGATGAGGAGACTGTGACGAGAGCGACGAGTAGCAGATCGGTGTTCCCTATAGATGCGGATGGATATTTTATGGTAGGAGACAATAGATGAGGGAGTACAGATTCCAGAGCGTGTTTTGGTGGGACGTGTTACAAGGGGGCCAATTATCTAGCCTACCCAAATGATATCGTAGGTAAGGTAGCTGTGAGATTGTACCCGAGTATTGATAAGTATTAAGAGACTAGTAGACGAGTAGACGGGCATGCGAGTCTCGAGCGCTCGCTTCTCGCCTAATCGAAGCCTTTTACCTTACACTGCAATTATGATCGACGTGCCAGTGGATATATATACATCAGCTAGTGAGATACTCATCGTGATACCTGTATGAGGTACGGACAAACAATCAATCTCACTCACGATAGATGACAAGCATCTGATCGTCAGCGGCGAGAGAATTGCGCCAATTATGAAAGAGAGCGCTGTCCCGCTAAGCCAGCAATGTTTTTGGGGTACATTTGAAAAACGTATTGAACTACCAGATCATATATATTTTGACAAGATACATAGTGAGCTCTCACCAAACAACATACTCATCGTGACCGTACCCAAGATGTTGAGACCTGATAGTGTGCCGGTTAAGATTTTGTAAAAATAAGAGTCTAGAGTCTAGAATCTAGAGTCTAGAATCTACTATAGATTTAGATTCATCTTTTTATGCTCAACCCAAAAAACACCTTACTTATTATCCGTCTCCTGAGACCATTTTTTCATGGGCTGATTATTTTGTGATTGTTTTGGTGAGCGATCCTGTTGCGTCGTAGCACTGATCTGATACCTGGAGTGCAGCTTAGGATACCTGTAGTAGACTCGACAGAGACGATGTTGTTTGCACTGATTGCTGTAGTATTATTTTTTGTGATTGGACTCTCCAAGGAGATCTACGAACTCCAAAAACCACTTCATGCATATTACAAAAAATTTATGGAGACTCGATTTCGATGGATTATGTTGTTGTTTGCGATCGCGTATCTTTGATTTTGATATGTATTTGTAAGTGGTATATCGAGGTTTATATTGGTGCGATCAGGTGTGGGATTTTTGTTGCTTGCTACCTTGTTTGATCGAGTGCGAAATACGCTAAATACTCAAGCAGAAAAAAATCATCCATATACTATCCATCTCACGGGCAATGAGACAAATCTACTTGATGATGTACGCAAAAACTTTTTGTTGTATGAGATCTACCAACTCATACAGACTCATGATGCTGATATATTGCTCGTGGTCGGCAATCATACCAGACAACAATTGCAAAAATTAGCCGACCAAGCGAGGATATCTGGACAATCATTCTACCATATATCCTCACAGATGGATCTGGAGGATCTGATCTCTATACCAGCGAGGGTCTGACCTGTGATGGCGATGGAGTACAAGGCATCTCCGCTCGAGTGACGATGGAAAGTCATCAAAAGAATGTTTGACTTCATAGTATCAGGATCAGCTATACTCATACTTAGTCCATTGATGCTCCTCATTGCCGTAGGTATCAAGCTAGACAGTACTTGACCGATCCTATATAGACATACCAGAGTAGGCAAAAATAGTAAACACTTCTTGTTTTCCAAATTTCGTACGATGTTTACTCATCTCAGTGTAGGTGAGGAGTACGGATGAGCAGAAGCTCTTCAACTCAAAAAAGACCTCATGGCATCAGATGCAAACATACGCAAATGACCACTCCAAAAGATAGAACACGATCCGAGAGTGACCCGTTTTGGGAGATTTCTCCGCAAGACTTCTCTGGATGAGCTTCCAAACTTGTTTAACGTGTTTGTGGGTAATATGTCGCTGGTAGGACCCAGACCGCATGAGCCGTTTGAGGTAGCAAGATACGAAGATCGACAAAAAAGACTCCTCGCACTCAAGCCTGGTATGACAGGGTATGCACAGCTGTTTGGTCGTGATCAATTACCATTTGCCGAAGAAGCAAAACTTGATCTGTATTATACTCAGAACCGATCCATCTTCCTGGATTTGTATGTCTTGGTGGGGACGATAAAGGTGGTGTTTAAGGGGAGATAAATTTACAAAATTATTTATTGATATTTTATATTTTTTTGTTATATTCACATTGGATATGTACATTAAAATTTTTATGGGAGTCTATCCTCCTGCATATTGCGAATAAGAGCGTTGGTTACTAGCGTTTAGTGACATCCTCCCAAGTTAGCCTCGGGGAGAAAAATATGAGGAAGTATTATGAAAGATATAAAGAGTATAATTGACTCATCGGTATTGAATTCAATTAATGAAACTTTAATAAAGATTCATGAAATAAATGATTTTAGTGTATATAAATTCAATAAAAATTATCAACTAAGAAAGTATATCAATTCGTACTTTGAGCAAAATAATCTTGAGGAGCATTATAAAATAAAAGATTTTTTCTTTTATGCAGAAGATAAAATATTATTTAATTCTGACTATACAAACACTATCAAGAACGTGACTTTATTCAATTTGGTTAAACATTATGTAGATAATTATTGTATTACAACTGTTCCAAGCTACTTTGTAATCAAAGTAAATTGTTTGACTAGAGTTCATGAAAGTAAAAAAAGCTTTAATATTATTCTACAGATTGCAGACCCCAAAGACAGTAAACCTACTGAGATAATTCAGAGATGGATCAATAGTGCAGAAAATAGAAAGTCTATAAAACTAAAAGAGTATGAAGGTCGAGTAGTTGCAATAGAGCATATATTATCAGACTGTGATGATCCTCAAAAAGTTCTTGAAATGACTCACAAAAAGTTCTTGAAATGACTCACAAAAAGTTAATCAAGAATTAATTAAAAGTACATATCCATCCCAAAGTCGATATTTCGATTTTGGGTATTTTTTTTGCACAAAAACCTCTCTATCAGTATACTATAGACACTGAGAAATTTTTGTCCTATATACCGAAGAACCATGTCACAGCTACACTATGATGGACTTACCGATGCGCAGGCAGCAGCGCTGCTAGAGCAGCATGGCCCAAATGCCTTGCCAGAGACCAAACCACCTAGCAATCTAGAGATCATGCTCAATCAGGTCAAAAGCCCGTTGGTGTATGTATTGATCGCTGCGGGTGTGGTGACACTGTTTATGGATCATCTTGAGGATGCAGTCATTATTTTTGCTGCCGTGTTGCTCAATGCAGTGCTAGGGTTTTATCAAGAAAAACGTGCGGACAATGCACTGCAGGCACTCAAGAATATGCTCCAACCTATGGCACAGGTATTTAGAAATGGACAGAGGATAGAGATCAAATCTAGCGAAGTAGTGCCTGGTGACATCATGCGACTCCACGCAGGAGAAAAGGTATCTGCAGATGGACTAGCATTAGACACCAATAGATTATTTCTTATGGAAGCGATGCTCACAGGTGAGTCGGTCGCAATCCAAAAAAAAGAAACTGATATCATATTTATGTGAACTATTGTGCAGTGAGGCCAGGGTGCGATGAAAGTAACTCATACAGGCGCTGATACCGAGATGGGTAAGATCGCTACCAATCTCAATACCGAACACGAAAAAACGCCACTCCAAGAACAGCTCGAAACGTTTTCAAAACAAATCACTCGACTTGTGGTGATCGTGATAGGTGTGGTATTTGTGTTGTGATTGCTCACAGGTAAGGATGCTACCGATATCTTTACTACTGGTGTTGCATTGGCAGTAGGTGCGATTCCTGAGTGACTTTTGATTGCTCTCACTGTAGTGCTGGCTGTAGGTATGCAAAGAATACTAAAGAAAAAATGACTGGTAAAATCGTTGCTCTCTGCTGAGACGCTAGGATGAGTGACCACGATATGTACCGACAAGACAGGGACCCTCACCGAATGAAAGATGGAGATCATCATGACTGATGGTGATGTAGCGCAGATGGCTAAGCAAGCACGACTCGCCAACGATCAAGACAATGCTGTAGCTCTAGCAAGTGCAGAGTGGACTATGTCCCAAGGTACCGATCCACTGACCCTGGAGGCGGCATATCCAGAAGTCGACAGCATCCCATTTGCTAGTGAAAACAAATGCATCGTGTCACTACATACAGATACCACTACCAACAAAAAAATACTACTCGTCAATGGTGCGCCAGATTTCCTACTAGAGCGAACAGATCTAGATAATGCTGAGCAAAAAAAGTTACTAGACAAGATCATCAACTACACCAAAAAATGATATAGACTTGTATGATATGGGTACAAAGAAATGTCAGCAGATACTACTGTAGCTACACTAGAAGACGCACATACTGGGCTGACTCGAGCAGGGTTTCTGGGTATGTCAGATCCTGTGAGGTCAGACGTAGCTGAGTCGCTTCGCAAGACTGCAGAGGCAGGTATCAAGCTGATTGTGATCACGGGTGATTTTGCAAATACAGCCAAACACGTATTGGAACAGCTACATGTAGATGTAGCTATAGATCATATCAAGCTTGGCTCTGAGCTGGCCGAGATGAGTGATGAGCAACTCACTACATATCTGTGATGAGATGATGAGGTGAAGTTGTTTGCTCGTACCAAACCAGAACAAAAAATGCGTATCGTAAACTCACTCAAGGCAAATAATGAAGTAGTGGCAATGATGGGTGATGGAGTAAATGATGCTCCAGCACTCAAAAAATCCGATATATGAGTAGTAGTATGAGATGCGACAGATGTTGCCAAAGAGTCAGCAGATCTTATTTTGATGGATAGTTCTTTTAGCACCATAGTAGCTGCTATAGAGGAGTGACGTGGTATGTTTGATAATATCAGGAAGGTGATTTTGTATCTGATGTCGGATGCATTTGTGGAGATATTTGCTATACTGATGGCGATGATGACAGGCAATCCTCTCCCTATCGCAGCGAGCCAGATCCTCTGGATCAATCTCGTGTCAGATGGATTTCCTAGTCTCGCGCTCACGGTAGATCCGATCAATCATAGTATCATGCAGCGCGGTCCGAGAGACCCCCAAGAAGTCCTTGTATCCAAATGGATGAAAAAACTCGTTCTGATTGTCTCTCTGGTGGGAGCGACATGATGATTTTTATTGTTTTTGTATATCCTGCGTGAGACATGAGATGAGAAGCTCGCACGTAGTGTGACGTTCTTTACGTTTGGGGTCAAGTCATTGATCTATGTATTTGCTATCAGGATGCTCACTGAGCCTGTCTGGAGATCAAATCCATTCAACAATCCACGGCTCCTTGTATGAGTATTGTGATGAGCTATATTGATATCTATACCATTTATGCTCCCAGGCCTATGAAAATTCTTGTGAGTAGTGCAGTTTGCTGAGATGTGACATCGATGGATGCGAGGTATTGTGATTTCTTTTGCTATGCTGATAGCGATAGAGTTGTTCAAGGCAGTTATGTTTAGAAAGAGAAATTAGAAAAATTGACAATTAACCATGAAATTCGTATAATTATTTTTTTACTACGTAATTTATACAATGTCTGAATCAATAGATAACCTCAGTCATATGGATTATGACTTGTCAGATTACTTAAAAAATGTGTACTGAATTGAAATTGAAAAAGAAGTAGTAGATAAGATTGCTGAAGTTGCTCGTAAAGGTTATGAACTCAAAGAGTCCAATTCTGTAGATGTCTTGAAAACACAGACACCTTCAGAATTTCCTGATGGTCCATCAGAAGAAGCTCAAACATCTATTGGTAATTTAACTGAGAGCTTGAATAAAGAACAAGAATCGCTGTGAGAGATCGATTATAATTTAGATGACTTGAATAAGCTGACAGGCGTATTAACAAGATCTCTAATAGACTTCAATAATACATTAGTCAATGGATTTGAATGAGATATGGATACAGAAGCATGAGATACCAAGGTAGAAGTTTATGACATCTTTATGAGAAAAATTGATGCAATTTGTGAATCAATTTATAGTTCACCAGAAGGCTGAATAAGAGCCGATGAGCAAGATTTTTACACATTTTTTGCTCGATACGAAGAATTTAACAAAAAAATAAAAGTCATTTTCAAAGCGTTTTCAAAATAATATCA